>Ga0307512_10000311_pt1 | contig 70211 bp, 76 predicted proteins | sample 14_EM_MG_FD_200267 | JGI IMG/M metagenome (GOLD analysis project Ga0307512, IMG submission 200267) | Populus trichocarpa ectomycorrhiza microbial communities from riparian zone in the Pacific Northwest, United States - 14_EM | ecosystem: Host-associated > Plants > Roots > Unclassified | place... | reverse complement strand
ATGGTTCGAGAGGTGGCAGACGAATTGTATATAAAGAGAGTGTCGATGGTGTTGGAGGATTTCCTTTTTCTTCTCTCTTTACTCGTTCTCTTGTATAGCAAGCAGCAGTACGACTTTGAAAGATATTTTGATTCTTGTTCCCTCGATACGCACTTCGAGCTCAGTTCCGCAATATCCATATCACCTGCGCCCGACCCCGCCCGTTACAGTCAATGAGTTTTGGTCTTGTAAGTAGGGTAATTCGGTATTGATTTAGTCTCTGCCATTCAAAACAAATGTGTTGGCAGTCTTTATAGGCAAAACAGATAGCAACACGGTCACTTCCCCATTCTGAAAATGAGCGTCAATGGAGCGTCAACAAATTTGGGTCATGTAAGTAAGGTAATTACGATTCAATTTGGTTGGGAATACACATAACCAACATCTTGGCAGCCTTTATAGGCAAAAAAGAAAGCGACACAGTCACTGCCCCATTCTGAGAATGAGCGTCAATGGAGCGTCACTAATTTTCGGTCATGTACGTAAGGTAATTACAAATCAATCTGGTCACTGATTTACATAACCATCGTATTGCCAGCCTTTATATGGAAAAATGTAAGCAACACGGTCACTGCCCCATTCTGAAAATGATCGCCAATTGAGCGGGAACAAATTTTGGTCATGTAAGTAAGGTAATTACGATTCAATTTGGTCGCGAATACACATAACCAATGCATTAGCAGCCTCTATACGCAAAAAAGCAAGCGACACGGTCACTGCTCCATTCTGAAAATCAGTGACAATGGAGCGTCAACGAGTTTTGGTCATGTAAGTAAGGTAATTATGATTCAATTGGGTCACAAATACACATAACCATCGTATTACCAGCCTTTATAGGTTAAAACGAAAGCGACACGGTCACTGCCCCATTCTGAGAATGAGCGTCAATGATTTTTGGTTTTGCATCTTGCTTAATCTAAATGTTGCTTGGTGGTAGAGATTCATATGCCAAGTAATGACCGCCTTTTCGGCCAAAATAGTACAACATTCCTTTGTTACCACATCCTGAAAAGAACGTCACCAGAGCCTCAACAATTTTTGGTATTCCATATAGGGTAATCCGGGTATCGCGCAGATATTAGAGCTCATAACAGAACTATTGACAGCCTTGTAACGTAAAAACACAAAACAGACATGGAAAAATACTGATTCCAAAATAATCAATATTGCAATGTGCAAAACATGCAAAAAGTCATTGTTGGATGTTGAAAATGCGATTTTGATAAGATACTATTAGTATACAGCAAAAACAAGAGCAATATATGAATCAACAGATGGACAAGCTGGACAACCCGCGGACAACCCGCCCAATTCAGACGGGTTGTGAGAAGCTCATTGCACCGTACCCGAATTGACGGTTCAGGTGTATTGACAACCTGGACCGCCAATTTCGAAACAGGTCAGTTGTGACCTGTACCTGGACCTGACGTGCCGGTCCGGAACTGTTGCTAACACAAGTTTTGCCTCAGAAGGCCGCCAATTCATCGACAATGAATTAGTACCACAAACCACCACTTCGATAACCCACGATGCAAAGCAAAGAATCATTGACACTCGTTTGACGCTCATTTTCAGAATGGGGCAATGACCGTGTCGCTTTCTCTGTTACATTTGAAGCCAGCCAATACATTCATTATGCCTAACTACTACCAGATCACTTTGCAATTACCTGACTTAATAGATTGAAAATCGTTGATGCTCCATTGATGTTCATTTTTACAATGGGGTAACGAAGATATCATGCATTGTTTTGCTTGAAAAGACTGCCAATACATCGTATATGAATTACTACCACAAATCAGTACATACATAACCCACAATGGAAAGCCAACAATCATTGACGCTCGGTTGACACTCATTTTCAGACTGGGGCAGTGACCATGTCGTGTGCTATTCTGCCTATAAAGGCAGCCAAAGAATCAGTTAGGCTAAATGGCGACCAATTCACTTTACAATTACCTTCCTTACAAGACCAAAAATTGTTGACGCTCCATTGACGCTCAATTTGATGTATTGTCAAGTCAATTGTTGTTGCCATCGATAATTGCAGGAATAATTATTTGAACTTATTAGTTGCCTTTCAGCAAAATTGAGACTCAGCACTTTGCCAAAGCTGAGCCCAGTAATCATCTTGAACGTGTTGCTCTCATACTTGGAAAATTGAGATACCGGGCTAAATGATTCATCTCGCCTGCTATACTCCTGCTTATGAACAATTATCAACATCCAACTGCTTAATCTTCTCCCACAATACTTCTCTAAGTGAAATTCTCGGTCAAGCTACATATAGAACCTGCTGTAAACATATTGACCCAATCTGTCCTACTTTTTGTTGTTTCCGTTACTACTCCTTGTGTTCATTGCAGTGACTGTCATCAACGATTTTTCAGCCAGGTTCAGTGACCTCCGTGTTGGCCTTATCAATCTGGGAACATTTGAAGCGGCACACAAAGCCTGGTGCTCCAGCCTTTCCGGAGCCTGAATGCCATTCTCAAGCTCGAAATCAGATTCATTGTCTGCCTCCCAGTCGACATCACTGACATTTCCATTATCCAGGTTACAGTTCTAGTCAAGCTAAATTTCGGTGTCGGAAAGGTTTTCAGCTGCACTTTCTTCATCACTTTCGGCTGGATGATGGTCGAATCACCCGATTTGGCGGACATGCAATACTTGAAGTTTTCCTCCAGGGAGGTCCTTTGCAGACAAAGCGGGTGGCAATGGTGATCTTTCTGACAATTTAAATGCAGCCCCGCCATCATGTTGAAAGTTTGACTACGATACTTTTATGATTTCTCTGGTATCTGAAATCTATCCATCAGCTGTCATTTGCTGGTTTTGGGCGTGGGATTCCTTCTGTGTGGCACGTAGGTTTTGGCTGCCCTGCTACATCTCCACAATATTGTGGACCTTGGAGATTCTGTGCAATTTCGTTTCCTGCATCTCTTTCTTCAATTCCAAGTCGTTTTCAGTGTCATTGGTATTCAGTACTGAGTAATGGCCTGCCAATTTTCCTTTATTGGCTCGAGCAAACTGCATTACAATGATGTTTTCCCAAAGGGTCTCACCTGTGGTTTTAGACTGTCTCCAGCCAATAATGTCTCTCCCAAGGGAAAATCTCGCCTCCACTCTTACACCATGTGGTATGATAGAGAATATGCCGGGTGCCACATTGGAGAGATCGGTGTACTTTTACTGCGTTTCCTCCAGTTGATGCCACCAGTCGGTGATATCTGGTAACCAAAATGTACTACTAATCTCCATAGGGTCAGAGTGGTAATGATTGGGATTGAGATTATCTTGCCCCCAGGTCTTTGGTGCTTCAGGCGGTGAATTCAAATACAGCCTGGTGGGGGTCAATAAGCAAGCTGCGCAATAGCTTCCTCCAGGTGTCGTTTCAACTGTGCTTTTAGGCGCTAGGTATTCTTCATCATTGCTGGACAAATCATATGGATCATAAGAAGATTGACCAAATCCAGAAGCCTTTGCAGAAGGGAAAAGATTGCTGCCCAGAACCTTTTTGGGTTGAATGACGGACATTCCTTGATGTTTGGCACAGTATTCGTTCTCCACATACTGCAGAAACACCTCTTGGTATCAGGTAGTATGAGAAGTCTAGTCCTCGTGATTAATATCGATTCCCTTGTCCCACTTCTGAAATGATCGCAACTTCCGGAAAGGATCAGGGATATGGGCTGAAATTCCAAGCATACCAGTTGTTGGAGTTACATCAGCATAATATGTAGACAGCTTCTGTCACGCAAACTTCACAGCAATGTATAAGTCTTCCTTCAATTAAGGTTTCATCTTAGGCGAAGCTTGCATAATGCCATCCATATGATCGAACATGTCATTGAAGACAGTAATAACGTGATGCAGAGTTAACGTATGCCTGTTCGACATCCACTGGGTCCAATATCGGAATGGCCTTAAAACTTTCAAGATGTGCCTCACGATGGTCCATTCATTTTGTGTTCTCCAGCTTGGCCGGTAAAAACTGAATTTTGGATGCTTGAGCCACTCGTGGGTGAATTCTCGTAATCGGTAGGCTCACTCAAGCGACTCAAGGGTTCAATTCCACTGTGTTTTCACATCCATAATAGATAGTACTGCGATTCGTACTTTGGCTTTTTGACAATCAATGAACTCGTTTCAACGACCAGGTGTCAGTGTAATTAATACAGCAAGCATTCTCTGCTATATGCAGGTCAGTTTCAGGTCTTTGAAAATGTCTTCAATTACGTACTATCTCAATTATATTTGCTAAACCTGATCCCATGGCCGACACCTTGTTGATTCTAGCATCGCCCTCTTTTTGCTGTCTTTGACTCTTCCTAAGGACTGTGTTTTCATTCTCTCCAATTGATGGTTGCGCTGATGGGCTTCCCAAGACTTGGTGTGGCTGTTTACACCAAGACTGCTCATGAACGCACCCAAAGCAAGTTGAATGATGTGCACCATGCATGGTAGGTAGTTTCTCATTGCAGGCCAGTCGATTCCGGAGACCTCAAGGGTTGATTGTAGTACCCGAGTCATCAAGTAATTTGAGGCAGCATTAGCAGTCGTAATGCCAAGTAGATGGCTGTCAGTAACGTCAAACAAGTGTTAGCAACGGGTCCGGGTGACCCGCCAGTGGTCCGGGTCTTGACCAGCGGTTGGGTTCGGTTCGGTACCAGACCCGGCCAAAAACTTGACCCACTGTGTCTTAGCGGGTTTGTTACCCGGACCGGGCATAGAACGGCGGGTATTTGGCGGGGTTGGAACCAGACAGCGGTTACAAATATACGGTTCCTACTCCTTTGGCTTCAATTAAGTATTTGAGTTTTGAACGTGTCATGTCATAGTCAATACGTAAATTGGTCAGCTATCGCCCCTCCTTCACCTCCTGCATTCAAATTTGCGATCCGACTGATCCTCGTTGAGTGGTTGTGAAATAATGGCTGATTTTAGGCGAAATTGGCGGGTTTTCGATCGCGACTCAACGAATACTTGTCGGATCGCAAATCTGAAAGCGGGAGGTGAAAGAGCGACTAAAACTGCACAATCTACGTACTGATCATGTTGTGATATGATCAGAACTCAAATACTTAATTGGAGCCAAAATGGTGAATTTCAAATGCCGGGTTTTTGGGGGTAGAACTGCCCCATTTCCGACGGTCCAGGTTATACGTGTGCTATGACCCATTGCCACGGTCCGTGTTCGGGTGGAACCGGACCTGGAACCGACCCAGCAATTTGGACCCGTTGCTAACACTACGTCAAACCAATCGAGAACTTCATTCAAATGTATGGCTAGCCTTCCAGCAGTATGTTGATCCTTGACCTATTGTCTTCAATGAGCTCTCAGAATAGGAATAGAGCAGGCCATCAACCTCATCGACAGCGAGTTGTACTTCTCGCAATGCCCAATATCGATCCATATTGTAAGCTTTGACCGACATTATGGCTAATTCATTTGGTGATGTCCAACTGTCCAAAGCTAGGCTCACTTTGTTCCTTGACGGCAATTGCTTCTTGATTGTATCCTCTGTCAGTGAGTATTCCCTCCGGCAAATGTTGCTAAGGGTGCTGGCAGACAGCAGTATCAACTAGGCGCGTAATGCATTGAATGACCATCGTAGCTATAGGTTTGATATATCGTTCCTTGGAATATGAGGCAAAACACATCCTCACATGAGGTAGCGATTCCAGGTGTCATGGTGAAATTCGACTATTAGGAAGTTATTTGCTGCCGGTTTGGAGTGTTGTGTCTGCCTTTTGGATTGATATAGATAAGATCTAACTGAAGAATATGAATTTCCTCCGCAAACTTACTAGTATGATTCCACGACTGCCTTCTCTCTTCAGTATAGCCAAATCTGTTTCATCGACGGTTGTACATGTCAATTCTGAGACTTGCGACTATGTTATTTCATTTAACTGTAAAGGCGTACGCCCATGTTTGGCCTCATAGGAAGGTATATCAGTTGATACGGTTGCCAACGTGGATGTCAATATTGTAGAGTAGTATAAAGGTGAGATTATCACTAGAGATCTAAGGCTTGTGGCGAGCCGACGATATCAAGCTGGTGTTACCCGGCCCTGGACACGTAACATGCAGTCGTGCCGTTACATCAACTTTGCACTGTGCACTTTTGCCAGCAGGTGTTTCCCCATTGAACTGGTCCCATGTTCTGATGGATGGCGAAGAACTTGATGACAAATGATACATACGACGCCAAGGAAGCCGGTCTCCTCAATACTGCAGTCGAAATCAAATCACGAGGAATGGGCATGTCTAGAATCATTGCAATGAATAGGATGCTTTAAACCTACATTCACAGAAGCCCACCAAGCATTGAATATGATTTGTAAAGTAAGGACGTTCAAATCACGAATTAAGACACTGTCATATATGGAAGATATCATAACCTCCAGCAATGTGGTATTTGAAGATTGGGAATCCGATGTGGCGGTAAGAATTTGAAAGTTGCGTAATTCGAGTTGAGATGCTGTGAAATTTGTTGTTATCATAAAGTTGAATGCTGGTTCCTAAAGATTGACTCTAGAGCTACATGCAAGACAAAAGTAAGACCTGTTAGACATTGCATGCATAGTTGTGAGGTTGTATAGAAGGACATTTTGAAAAGACTGACCATTGAAAACTCAATTTAGGAATGACACACGGCAGTTCGTTGCTGTGAAGCTGTTTGAGCCCCACAGAAACTTTTGCGGCTCCTCTGACGCTTATTTTCAGGTGGTGGTAGCGGTATTGTTACGAGCATTTTTGCCCATAAAGGTGGCCAATGATTTCATTATGCGTTAATGTCAATGCACAGCCATTGGATAATGCAAGTTGCAAGACCACAAAGCATTCATGCTGTGTTGACACTGCATTGATGTTCCGTTGACGCTCCGTGGAGGCTCCGTTGATGCTCACTTTCAGGACATAGTAGCGATGGTGTCGCAAGCATTTTCGCCTAGAAAGGCGGCCAATTGTTCGATCATGGGTTAATGTGGTCGCACAGCCCTTGGATTATCCATGATGCAATGCCAAGAACTCTTGACGCTCTATTGCCGCTCATTGTGACAATGGGGCAACGAGCATCTCATTGCCCCTATTAGTTTTAATGCCGACCAATACATTTAGTTTGGAACGATGTGACAATACAGCCCTTTGATTGCAGAATGTGTAAGACTGAAAATTGTTGACGCTCCATTGACGCTCCATTGAGGCTCCATTGACCCTCAATGTTAGGACATAGTAGGGATGTCGTCGCAAGCATTTTTGCCTAGAAAGGCGGCCAATAGTTCGATTATGAATTACTGTAGTTGCACAGCACTTGGAATATTCGAGATGTGAGGCTGGAAAAGGTTGACGGTCCATTGATGCTCATCTCCAGCATGGGGCAACGAGTGTGTTGCTAGCCATTTTAGCTATAATGCTGACTATTGCATTTACTTTGGAAGGAGGTGTTAATGTAGCACTATGATTGCCGAATGTGAAAGACTAATAATCGTTGACACTCTGTTGATGCTCACATTCAAACACTCATTCTACTCGCAGTATCTGTATGCTACAAATTGTATAGTGATAATTGACAGCCAATATTGCATTTCTCTGTATTATCGTTTGCAACCAGAAGCTTTGTGGCCTCTCAATTTCTGATGAGCTACTATCCACATTATCTGGGTGATGGATGACAAGGCCCTATCACATTCCCGCACGTTCGGCTGGCAATTTACGGCATCTAGATCATTCCACCAGTTTTTGATGAATATAGCCCGATGTCCTCAACTTTACGTATCCAGCTTCTTCTCCTCAATTCCCATGACATACCCTAAGCACTTTTAACAATCTCAACCATGTGAACCAGGTCGGTGTGGAGAATTATGCAGTTAGATACAGGGATGAATGCTGCATGATGGTGGTCATCAGGACAGATTGGGATTGAGCACTGACCGCTCCTGCTATGACACGTATGATATCACTGACTCAAATTTTGTCAGTGAACTTTGTCCCTAATCAAGTTTTCGCTTTCTCACTTAACATCAATTGGCCAGATGATATCAAGTGTGTTGGTCGTCTTACAGCCTGATTCGAAGTCCCATCCTTTCGCATGGTGCGTACGACTCTTGCACATCCACAGAAGAATTATCATGCCTCACAATCTGGTCAGTGAATTCAAAAAAGAGCAGACATGTAGCAAAATTGAAACAGGAAGAACTTTTCAAATAGATAGGACATCAAAAATCACATTTTGCCTATCTATTCCTCCGGCGACGCTCGAGCCGTCAATCACTCCTAGCCCGGATCCGTTTTCTATATGGTGATTTGCTCGGGACGCAATGTGCAGAAGTACAAAATGACGGGTCCAACAGGCTTCATCTGAACTAACAGTGACGAATCAAGCTTTGTGTCAGGCGAACGAGACAATATGAGTTTGTTTCTATGTGGCCTCCCTGATTATAGACACATATGACTACTTCCTGGTCGAAAGGTCCCTTGCAGCATTGGCAATTTTCCGTGGATGATGTCAAGAGACTCGATTAGCTCTCCACATGTTGTCGGAGCAGGGACGGCTACTACTTTGTCTGTTTGCAGAATGACGACTGCCAGAACTGTCAGTTTGGTTGTTCAGTACTTCTTATCTCCGTTTGGGCAGTAGTCGGCCGCGTCCCCCCATCAGGGCTGTGTCAATTCATCAAACTTCATCTGCATCTGCTGAAACCTCTCCATGCGCTGCTGTACTGTTTTAGATATTGTGCCCACCACCCAGCTGTGTTCGTCATCTTGGCTCAGCTTGCACAGCTCAGTATCTTCATCGTCCTCATCATCCCCATCATCTTGATGGTCGGAACTTGGAACATCACTCAGACTGTCTCCAATAGCAATCATCATCTCCTCAAACAGTGATTTGGGCTCTCTGGTTGTCAAACCAACGTTATCAGCACTGATCATATCTTTGGGCTCCTTCCTAATCGCTATCTGTGCGTCTTCAACTCGCTTTCTTGCCACAGCGGTTGCTCCCTCAACATAATGCTTGATCCATTTCTCATTCCCCTCGCTGCTTAGAATGTGCGTTTCCCTTCTTTTCTCCGCAACAAGCTTCCTTTTCAATCACACATTGCACAATGCCCCAAGGGCTCGGGCTCTCTCTGCTTCCAAGCCGCTCTTGCCTTGATTCGCATGATGACGTGGTCGTGTCAAACACATTGTCGATTTGCCGTATTCACTCCACGGAAGTGGCGACAAGTTCTTTTTAAGAGCATTGACCATTGTAGATTGCGTTGAATATGTTCTTGGGCGAGATGTTGAATGATGCAAGATATGGACGTTGTGGAGGCAAGCTGCGTATTTTACCTCAAGGTTGGTACGTTTGATCAACTTGAACTAAGCGAAATCCGTGATTTGACCTTCACTAAAATTGGAATAGTGATGCTAACTGTACAACATGACATGATTTTTAGCCTTGGTTTGATGTAAGATCCCTGGAATTTGTTGAGACAAACATCACCAGACATCCTTTCCCTCAAGGTATGACCTGGTGATTACTGACAATCAAGAGATTTCGGCTGTCACAAAGCTCTATTAATCCCTGTGAACAAACGCACAACATCGGACCGACTTACTGCAAATTGAGGGACGGTGTGAAACCCCTGCAACCTGCAGCCATATGCAGCAGGATTCATCATGAGTAGAAGGTGCAAGTTGACTGTTAATTATCCCATTTTGAGTTGAAGCTAACTATATATTCCTCAGGACTTCCCACTTCTTTTCTTTATCATCTTCCTCTCCTATTCCACAACTGCAATCATGGCAACAGAAACGCATCAGCATGGTGAGAGTGGATCCGAAACTATCAGACCAACCGGAGCTTCATCTAATGTGGCAATTGCTGGCACACAGCAACAGCACACTCACCAGTTAGTCCACCGCAAAGCTGCCTATGCAGCCACCGAAGACATGACTCAGGATGAATATTTATAAATTGTCCGTAAAACCGGAAGCAGCAACAATACGACACAGAACGCAATAGGGTATGAGTATATCCATATCAGGATGAACGGGGGTCAAGTAACTGACTAACGTACAGCAGGTATACATTGAGCGCCACGTGACCAATGTATCACTGTGAATATTGGGAAGCCTCCACGGTCCACCAAGGCATTTTTTCGGACAGTCCGCCAATTCAATTATCATGCCCTGTTTAGCTCTGGGATCTTTGCGGACATAATTTGTTATTAGGATCCCCAAGAGTGGACCAAACAGGCATTAATCACCTTAGAGGAGGCTACTGAAGCGTATATGGTTGAGGTAGAAGCCAAATCTCATAGTTAGAAGCAGCAACTAATTTCTTGTAGGTTTTCAACATGTCTGCTACTATGGCAAGGCAAGGAGGTTGGGTCCAGCTGGAACAGATCGACATGCGCCTGGTGTTGAATATGGCAAAGATGGCCAAAGGGGGGTTCTCGCGCCCCGCAATAGAGGAAACACAATATCTGCTGAAGAATGCTCGCACAGAAGTCTGAGAAGAGAAGAAGTGGGGAGTTGACTTTCCTCGGCATAAAAAGGTGAAGGCTGGGATAGAAACACACCCAGCTATGCTTTGTCAAAACCACACAAACGGATGCCTTCCTTGCCCAAATGGCACTGCAAAGAATCTGCAGACACGCTGGAGGCGCAAAGGAACAGGTGCACCTCCACCCGACTGACATAGGCAGCCGACACCAGACCTGACACCATGTCTGCCCGGAATGCCACATATACCACCCGGTGTCAAACAGGGAGCTGAATGTCCCAAATGCAACCATTTGCCACCGCGATATGTATATTCACACACTCCTCTTCCCAGCGCTCAATTTTTCAATCTTGATGCATATGCGAAGGATAGCCAGCCCGATACAGATTACAATCCAGATATGCTGACTGATGACGGAACATCCACTGGTTAGTACAGTATCTGCTGTGTGGTAATGTAGCTAACATCTATTTTGCAGACGACAGCAGATGATTGAACAAACCTGCATGTGAGAAGGAGCATTGATCGAAAGGAACAGGATTTTTGAGTGTATTATTATCTTCAATTAGCGGACACTGTAAAGTATATTTTAAAGGATATATTTATATGTATTATTAAAAAACAATGTGGTGATCAAGGTGAAAGTAAATGAAAACAGTAGAAAGGCTGCCAAAACAATGTGAATGATATAGTATGCCAAATCAACCGATTGCACAGTGCGGTTATGCGCAAGGTAAAATGAGCATCAACGGAGCGTCAATGATTTTAGGTATTGAAAGTCAAGTATTTATGTATTGATATGGTTGCGGTTATACATAATTGCAGTGTTGGCTGTCTTTATAAGCAACAAGTATAGCGACACGCTCCCTACCCCATCCTGATAATGAGCGTCATTGTAGCATCAATCATTATAGGCCATGTAAAACACGCAATTAAGAATTGATATGGTCGTGGTGATACATAATCGAAGTATTGGCCGTCTTTATAAGCTAAAAATATGGTGCCCAGCTCCCTACTCTATCCTGAAAATGAGTGTCAACGTAGCGGCAACGATTTTAGGTCTTGTAAGTCAGGTAATTAAGAATTGATCTGGTAGTGCTTATACATAATAGAAGTATTGGCCGCCTTTATAGACAAAAACTATAGTGACACGGTCCCTACCCCTTCCTGGAAATGATTGTCAACGGAGCGTCAACGATTATACGTCTTGTATGTCAGGTAATTAAGACTTGATATGGTCATGGTTATTCATAATCAAAGTAATGGCCGCCTTCATAGGCGAAGATTATAGCAACACACTCCCTACCCCATCCTGAAAATGTGCGTCAACAGTGCGTCAACTATTTCAGATCTTGTCAGTCAGGTAATTAAGAACTGATATCGTTGTGGCTATCCATAATCGAAGTATTGGCCACCTATATAGGCAAAAATTCTAGCGACACGCTCCCTACCCCATCCTTAAAATGCGTGTCAACGCAGCGTCACCGATATTTGGTCTTGCATCCTGGGTAATCTGATGGATGACTGGTTGTAGTCAGTCATAAAGGAATTATTTGCCACCTGTATAGGCAAAAAAGATAGCGATACCCTCCCTGCCACATCTTGACAATGAGCGTCAATGGAGTGTCAACGATTTGTGGTCTTGCATCTTCAGTAATATGAATGACGCTTGATCACAGACATCCATAAACAAGGTGTTGGCAGCCTATATAGGCAGATAAGCAATGGATATTCCCACGACAGCCTCTGGGACGGTAACAACTGATCTCGTTTTCACATCTACCAGTAACTGTTAATGCGCCGTGTAGCGTACAACAACAGTCAATACGATGAATATATTCAATAACGGTCACATCGTGCTGTGATTAATGATGATACCAGGCCAGCAATCGTTGACGCTGCATCGACACTAATTTTAAAGATGGGGCAGGGAGCGTTTCGCTTTCCCTTTTTACTCTGAAGGCAGCCAATACTTCATTTATGGCTGTCTGCAAACTATCGCCTGTCAGATTACCCAGGATACATGATCAACAATTGTTAACGCTCTGTTGACGCTCATTTTCCAGATGGCTTAGCGAGCATGTTTTTGTTTGTTTTGATCATTATGGTGACCAATACAACAAAAAAAGACTACAACGTACCAAAGTCAAGATTTTGTGATTGACAGTAGAATATCCGAATGCGACCATAGATAGAAAAACCTGGAAAGCAGAACTGGACATTGGAACCGACAGGTCTAGCCAAACCTGGCAAAACCCGTGGGTCGATTGGTACTGGTCCGGGTTTGGCCCCCCATGAGGCAACAGGTTGGGTTTTTGGACAGGTCTGGAACCAAACCGATCTATTGTTGAGGTCCAAACCCGGACCGCTGGGAGGTTACCCGGACTCATTGCCGACACTGGACATTTGCATGTCATTACACACGACAACTTACTAAGCAACAATTGGTTCCCCACCACAGTGAATTCTTGATCAGGTCCATCTTCTAATGATCCATATGATTTGTCCGGCGATGATGAAGAATACTCAAGGCCTAAAAATATGGGAGAAAAAACGCCCAGACAAAGTGATCGTGCACCACACTACTTGACAGCTGCAAGGCTCTATTCAAACTTGTAACCTGAATTACCACACAACTGGGGTCAAATTAATCTGAATCTTAATGATTCTGACTCCAACCCCATGGAGATTAGCAGTACATTTTGGATGCCGGATATCACTGACTGGTGGTGTCATAAAGAGGAGATGCACTCAATATACGCCGATTTCTCTAATGTGGCGCATAATCTATTCTCCATCATACCCTATCATGTCGGGGTGGAGACCAGGTTTTCCCTTTGGTCAGTCCTTATCAGCTGGAGGCAGTCAAAAACGACAGGGGAGACCCTTTGTGAAAAAGTTATCATAAAGCAGTTTGCTTGAGCCAATAACAGGATATTGGCAGGTGACGACCCAGTACTGGATACAACGAATACTGAAAATCACTTGGAAATGAAGACAGAGGTGGAGGAAAGAAAATTGCACAGACTGGCCAAGGTCCACAACTCTTTGGAGATGTGGCAGGGCAGCCAATACCTACATGCTACACAGAAGAAATCTCACGCTCAAAACAAGCAAATGACAGCCGTAGGTTACATTTCAGATACAGAAGAGATCATCAAAGCATCCTTTGCAAACTTTCAACCTGATGGCACGGCTGCATTTAAATTTTCGGAAAGATCACCTTTGCCACCAGCTTTGTCTGCAAAGGACCTCCCTGGAGGACGAACTCAAGTATCAAACATGTGCTGAGTAAAAAGAATAGACTGCCATCCAGTTGAAAGTGATGAGGATAGTGCACTTGAAAGCATTTTGGACACCGATAATCGGCTTCACTGGAATGCTCACTTGAGCAATTCATATCCAAGCGAAGACGACTGGGAGGCAGTAGTGTCTGCAACAGGTCTGAGTGACCTGCCAGCAGGCTGGGTTTGGACCGCCAAAACCGGTCCGTTAGGTTCCAGACCCGACCATCAACCCAACCCACTGCCTCTTGGTGGGCCAAAGCTGGACACACACCTGCCAACCTGCGGGTTTTGTTGGGTCTAGTTAGAGCCATCAGTTCCAATCTCTGGTTCTGCGTTTCGGATTTTGCCATTTATGGTGGCATTCAGATATGCTACTGTCAATCACAAAATATTGACATTAGTACATCGCTGCCTTTTTTTGATGTATTGACCGCCTTAATGATCAAAATAATTAGAGACACGTGCCCTACCCTATTGTGTAATTGGGCATCAACGGAATATCAACAATTGTTGGGTGTGTATCTTGGGTAATCTGGGGGGCAATAGATCACAGACAGTCATAATCAAAGGATTGGGCCCCTTTATAGAAAAAGGAGGAAGCGAAACGCTCCCTGCCCTGTCTTGAACATGAGGGTCAACGGAGCATCAATGATTGTTGGCCTTGCATTATGGTTATTCACAGCACGATGTGGCCGGTATTGATATATACATCGTTTTGGCTGTTTTTGTACACTACAAGGCTAAAGAACACTTAGTGGTGGCTCTGGAAATCAAATAAGTTGTGAATGTCCCGGAGGTTGTCATGGGGATATCCCGTGCTTATCTGCGTATACAGGCTGCCATGTCCTTGTTTCTGAATGCTTGTGATCAAGCGCCAATCATATTACTGAAGATGCAAGACCAAGAATTGTTGATGCTCCATTGACACTCATTCTCACGATAGGGCAGGGAGGGTATCGCTATCGGTTTTTCCTATAAAGGAGGCCAATGTTACCGGGGTTCTTAATCCCAATAATCAATACAAAATTTATTGAGTTAAGTATAGCCGCTTATCTAAGAAACTCTTTCTTTCCTCGTCTTATCCTAAGACTCAACCCATTGACCTTCTTCAAGAGCTAACGCTAACGTCCAGGTCCAAAGTACCTCCGGGACTTTAAAGACTCTCCTCTAACATTTGATGTTCCCGTTTTGTTCGTAGAGTACTGCTCACCGGGAAATCAATGCTCTTTGGAAAACTCTTCGAAGGGTAGTTTCCTGGTAGATTAGTATCGATGTACCAGGTAGTAGATTGCTTCCTAGTGTGTGTACAGAAGAACCACTCGGGGGATATGAGATAGACGTTCCTCTTCTAAAGCAAAGATAAACCATCCGTATGATTCGACCTTCTTCTGGAGTGCATATTCGGATTGTGTCAATCTGTGTCCAGGCATGAAGCACAAAGTCACGGTTGTGTAATAGAGAAGTAATTTGGATTAGAGTTTAATAGAGTAGAATTCTTAATAATATTTCAAGATCGTCTTTGGTGCTTCTGTGTTGACTCTGGATTGCTACTTGAGCTTGTTTCTCTCATTGCCATGGCAATGCTGTCTCTTTCTAGCCAACGTCACAGGTCTTGTGTTGCCACACCAAGTTGCTATGACTATGTCGCTCATGATAGCTTTATTGTGGCCACGCTTCTTATCGCGCTCAGTGATAACATGCCACACATCCCATAGGTTATCTTGTTCATGCAATGTGGTTTCAAAGCATTACACTCCTGATAAGAATCAGGCCATCCATCACATGATATCATGTCAGCCAACGCATCAGACAGACTTGAACTTAGACATCTTGCATTAGTGTAAGTTGGTAGTTGGAACATTATCAAACGATTGATAATGATTATCGCAATTAATACCTCACTATATGGTAATTAGTCCATGGGTCATAGATTTAATCGACGACGAACCAACACTGTGCCAATGTAGAACATAGACGCGTCAGGTTGAATCGAATATGAGATAACATTGCGAACCATACCACTCAACTGAATGAGCAGTGTTGGCTTTAGGCATGCGCCAACATCATTATTCACTCAGTAATGTCATGCTTAGGCCGAGACTATTCTTCAGACCGGAATGTGCTCCACTTGATCCTATCCTGTTTCGGGTAGGAGTGAAGAGTCCTCTTGTTACCATAATGACTATCGACTGTGGTGCATGATCAACCATGCATGTCCCATTAGTTCCGGAAAGTGAACGAAGACAAAAACTACTAGCACTGTCAATTATCTCTCATTCCAGTAAGGTTTGGTAGCTGCAACTATTCGCCAGACTCTAGGTTTGTTTAGTCATCATGCGACTAGTATGATCTCCCGCTAAAGAGCATACTACTGGCCAACTTGCAGTATCTTGAATAGGTGTTAGGCATATCTCGTAACTACTTGATATGTATTCATCCGATTACTTAACAAGTACCATTATCGCTATTATGTGAGAACCCCTAACAGCCAATAATTCCTTTATGACTTTCTGCAACCTATTGCCCATCAGATTACTCAGGATGCAAGACAAATAATCATTGACGCTACGTTGATGCTCATTTTCAGGATAGGGTAGAGAGCATGTCACAATAATTTTTGCCTATAAAGCCGGCCAATACTTCAATTACCTAACTTACAAGACATGAAATTGCTAAGGCTTCATTGACGCTCATTTTGCCATGGGCGTATCCACAATCTGCACTCATTGGATTTGGCATAATATATCATTCACATTGTTTTGCCACCCTTTCTAGCATTTTCATTAACTTTCTCCTTGATCACTACATTGTTCTTTAATAATACAAATAAATATATCCCTTAAAATATACTTTACAGTGTCCGCTAATTGTAGATCATAATAAACTGGACAATCCCGTAACTTTCGATCAATGCTCATCCTACCCTGCGGGTTCGCTCAATAGGCTGCTCTCATCAGTACAATGTTTGTTAGCTGCATTCCCACACAGCAGATTGTGTACTAACCAGTGGATGTTCCATCATCAGTCAGCATATCTGGATTGAAATCTGTATCGTGCTGGCTATTCTGGGCATACACATCAAGGTTGAATAATCAAACATTGGGAAGAGTTGTATGTGAATACATATAACCAGGTGGCGAATTTTCGATTTGGGAACGTTGATCTGCCTCATTGTCACCAGATGGCGCAGGTGGTGATCCAGGAAAAGGTGACGTTGGTTCTGGTGTCGGCTGTCAGTGTTGGTCGGGTGGAGGTGCACCCATTACTTTACGCCTCGACCGGGTCTGCATCTTTCTTGCAGTGCCATTCTGGCAAGGAAGGGATCCAGTGCTTTGGTTTGGATGAAGCATAGCCAGGTGTCAATGTATGACAGCATTCACCTTTCTATGCCCAGGAAACTCAACTCCCCGCTTCGTCTGTTCTCGGACTTCAGTGCAACACGTCTTGATCTGATACTACATTTCTGCTATTGTGGAGAGCAAAATATATCTTTTCGCCATTTTGGCCATATTCAAGGCAAGGCGCATGTTGGACTGTTCCAGCTGTACCCGACCACCCTGCCATGCCATAGAAGCAGACATGTTGAAAACCTATAAGAAATTAGTTGTTGCATTTAACGATAGGATTGGGCTATGACCTCAACCATATATGCTCGAGTAGCCTCCTCGCAGGTGAGTAATGCCTGTTTCATCCATTGTCGGAGATACTTATGATGAAATTTGTCCGGGATAATCCCAGAGCCGACAACATCATGATGTTTGATGTCGAGGACTATGCAGCAAAATGCCTTGGTCGACAATGGAGGTTTTCCATTACGGGCAGCGCTAAATTGCTCTCTTAGCTCTCTATGTATACTCACTGTACCTTCCGTGGTCAGTTGATGGCCGGTTACCCCGATATGGTCAATCTCACAACCAATTGCAAGTTGCTTCTTATCCTTGTTGCTTCCAGTAGTATGGACGATGTTTAAATGTGCATCCCAGGGCATATTTTCGGTGGCTGTGTTGGCAGCATCGTGGTGGACTGACTGGTGTCTGGGATATTGCTGTATGCCAGCGAGTGATGCATTGGATGAAGTGTCTGTTGATCTGCTTGATTCGGATCCACTCTCACCTGCCTGAGGTGTCTGTGTAGCCATGATGTGCTGGAGTGGAATAGGAGAGGAAGATGACAACGAAAAGAAGTGGGAAGTCCCGAGGCATTTATAGTTGGCTTCAAGTCAGAATGGAATAAGTAACAGCAATCATGTACGTTCTACTAAAGATGAATCCTGCTGAGTATGCCTGGATGGTGCAGTAGTTTCACAGTGTCCAGCGATTTGCAATAAGTCTGTCCGATGTTCTTTGTTTGTGTACAGGGATAAATAGTTTTGTACGACAGCAAAAATCTCATGATTGTCAGATATGAACAGGTTATACTTCGAGGGAGAGGATGGCTGGTGATGTTTGTCTCACAAAATCCCCAGGATATTACATGAAACTGGCGCTGAAAATCAGGTCATGTTGTACAGTACACCTAACCATTCTGATTTTAGTGACTGTCAAAACGCAGATTTTGGTTTGTACAAGTTGATCAAATGTACCAACCTTCACATACAAGATGCAGCTTGCGTCAGTATTGTCCATATCTTGCAACATCCAACATCTCGCCCAATAACATAGTCCACACAAGCTGCAATGGTCAATGCTCCAAAAAAGAACTTTTCACCACTTCCCGCAAGCAAATCCGGCAAATCGACAACGAGTTCGACACGATGATGTCATCAAGTGAATGAAGGCAAGAGTGGTTCGGTGTCAGAAATTGTGTGAGCCCTTGGGGCATTGCATAGCTTGCGATCCAAAAAGCAGCTTGCTGTGGAGAAATGAAGGGAAACTTACATTTTAAGCAATGAAGAGAAAGAGAAATAGATCGAGGATTATGTTGAGAGACAAACTGCTGTCCCAAGAAAGCGAATTGACCATGCAGAGACTGCAATTAAGCAGGAAGAGGAATAAACAAGGAAAGCTGAAAACGTGGGATTGACAACCAGAGAGCCCAAAAAATCAGTTCGGGAGATGATGGTTGCTATTGAAGACAGCCTGAACGATCTGGCAAGTTCCAACAATGAGGAGGATCGGGAAGTTGAGGATGATGAAGGTACTGAGCAGGGCAAATTGAGCAAAGATGACGAACCCGGCAACATGATGGGCACAATCTCCAAAACAGTACAGCAGCACCCAGAGTGGTTTCGGCAGCACCAGATGAAGCCTGATGAAATGACACAACCGGGATGGGGGGACGCTGCAGACTACTTCGATGAGAGAGATGAGAAGTACGGGACAACCGCGTTGAGGGTTCCGGCAGTCGTTGAACTGCAAATGGATGATGGTGCCGCCACACCTATAACATTTGGAGAGTGTATGGAGTGCTTTGATATTGTCCCCGGAATATCGCAAATGCCGCAAGGGACTTCTCAACCAGGATGTAGTCAAATGAGGGTAGGTTCTGGGAAGCCACAGCCAAACAAAGGCATAATGTGTCTCCCACCTGACGCGGAGCCCAATTCATCACCTATTCAGAAAGCAAAGCATGTTGAACCCGTAAGCTTATACCCCTGCATATTGCCTCCTCAGCAGATCATTGTAGAGAAATCGGATTTGGATGAAGAAATGGTGATAGCTCCTGCAATGCCGGAGAAATAGAGAGGCAAATGTCTAGTTTTGGAACCATATCTCGATGAGAAGCAATTCGTGTACCACTTTCGCGACATGTCAGCATTTCTTTGATTTCAGTGACCAAATTGTGAGATATAATAATTCGTCTTTCCATGTGCAAGGGTCGTACGCACCATGCAAAAGTTCTATAATCCAAGCCAGACTGTAAGATGACCAATATACTCGATATCTGTTTGCCCTTCGCTGTTATGTGATAAAGCAAAACCTCAATGAGTGACAAAATTTACTAACAAAATTTATGTGAGTGATGTCATATGTGTCATAGAAGGAGCAGTGAGTGCTCAATACGAATCTGTGTGAAAGACGACCATCATGCTGCATCAATCCATGCGTCCAACTGCATTACTCTCCACACAGACCTGGTCCACATGGTTGAGATAGATAAAATTGCTTATAGTACATCATGGAGATCGAGGAGAAGGAGCCGGATAAGGGATGGTGAGAAAGTTGGGCTATATTGATCAAAAAGTACTGAACAGATCTACATGCCGTATATTGCCAGCCGAATGCACCAGAATGTGATAGGGCCACAGCATCCATTACTCAGACAATGTTGATAGTGGTTGATCAGATATTGAGAGGCCATAAAGCTTCTGGATGCAAATGATAATACATAAAAATGCTATGTTGGTTTTCAATAATGACACTACAATTTCGTGCATACAGTTATTGAGAGTATGATGACAATATCGATGTGTTCAATGTGAGCGTAAACGCAGAGTCAATGATATTTTGTCTTACAAATTTTGCAATCAAAGGGCCGCATTGTCATATCCTTCCAAAGTAAATGTATTGGTCGGCTTTATAGCTAAAATGGTAAGCGATGCGCTCATTGCCCCATCCCAACAATGAGTGTCAATGGAGCATCAACAATTTTTGGCCTTGCATCTTGGGCAAGCAAAGGGTTGCACGAGGACATTAATCCATAATCGAACTATCGGCTGCCTTTCTAGGCAACAATGCATCTGACAAAATCATTGATATGTGTTAAAAATAAGCATCAACGGAGCATCAACAGAGCGTCAATGATTTTTGGTCATTCAACTAGCATCATCCAAGTGTTGTGCATCGGCATTAACCCATAATCAAAGCATTGGCCACCATGATGGGCAAAAACACTAGTAACAATTCCACCACCTCCTGTAAAAAATGAGTGTCAGCGGAGCAGCAACAGTTTGTGTGGGGCTCAGTATGCTCCACAGCAACAAATGCCTTGCGTCGTTCGCAAATTGAGTTTTTAACGGTCAGTCTTTTCAATATGTCCTTGTATACAACTTCACAACTACCCATGCAATGTCTCACAGGTCTTACATTTGTCTTGCGTGTAGCTGCAAAGTCGACATTTGAGAACCAGCGTTCTACTTAAGAATAATGTAACTTTTGAAAGTCTCTTGACTGGAATTATGCAGCTTTCAAAATCCTACCACCATGTCAGATTCGCAATCTTTAAATACCTCGTTGCTAGTGGTTATGATATCTTTCAAAAATGGCCGTGTCTGTGTTCGTGATTTTGACAACCTTACCTTACAAATCACATTCGATCCTTGGTGGGCTTTTATGAATGTAGGTTCGAAGTGTCCCAATGCTTGGATTGATTCTTGACATGTGCCTTCAAGGTAGTTCTATTTGCATTGTGGAATTGAGGAGACCAGCAGCCCTGGCATCATATGTATTGTTTGTCATCAAGTTCTTCACCATCCATCAGAAGATTGGACCAGCTCAATGGGGAAACACTTGCTGGCAGAAGCACACATTGCAAAGTTAAACCTAATTAACCGAGTTGGAAGTCTCTGAATTGACCAGTACAACTGTTGATGAAACAGCTTTAGCCATACTGAAGAGACAAGGCAGTTGAGGAATTACAATTGTAAGTTCGCAAGAGAAATTCATATTTGACAGTTGGATCTTATCTATATTGATACAATTGACAGACGAAACACTCCAAACTGGCAGCAAAGGACTTCCGGAGAGCTGAATTTCACCATGACACCTGGAATTGCTACCTCATGTTAGGATTTGTTTCGGCGCATATTGCATGGACCTCTATGTCTAACCTCGAGCTACAGTGGACATTGAATGCATTACGCAGGGAGCTGGTGCTTCTGTCCACAAGTACCTGTAACAACATTGGCCAGAGGGATTACTCACTGACAGTGGATGCAATTCAGAAGCAATTGCGGCCAAGAGATAATGTTAGCTTAGCTTTGGACAGGAGGACATCAATGAACAAATCAGCCATAACACTTGTCATAGCTTACTATAATGATAGAAATCGGGTGTTGCGAGAAGCACAACTAGGTTCTGACATGGTTGATAGTCACTTCTTTTCCTATTTTGAACACTAATTAAGCATAATATGTCAAGCCCTCAACATACTGGAGCATGGCTAGCCATATATTTGAAGGAAGATCTTGATCAGTTTGAGCTTACAGATGGCCATTTACTTGGAATTATGAGTGGGAATACTTGTTGAAATTACTCAATGACTCAGGAACTACAATCAACCCTTGGGGCCTCCGGAATCCACCAGCATGTAATGAGAATCCACTTACCATGCATGGCACACATCAGTAAGCTTGCTTTGGGTGCGGTCATGAGCAGTGTCGGTGAAAATGGCTGCACCAAGTCCTGGGAAGCCCATGAGCGCAATCAGCAATTTGGAGAGAATGAATGCACTGACATTGGGAACAGTCAAAGACTGCGAAATGAGGGCAATGCTAGAATCAACAAGGTGTCAGTTATGAGACCAGATTTAGCAAAGATTATTGAGAAAGTAAGTATTTCAAGACATTTTGGAAGACCTGAAACTGACCTTCATATAGCAGATAATGCTTGCTGTATTGATAACGCTGATGCCTGGTCATCGAAACGAGTATAATGACTAGCAAAAAGCCAATGTACAAATTGCAGTACTACCTATTATGGATGTAAAAACTGAGTGGAATTCGACACTGGAGTTGCTTGAGTGAGCCTACCGATCATGTGAATTCACCCAAGAGTTGCCCAAGAATCCAGAATACAGTGATTACCACCCCCTAATTACAACAGAGGATGAATGGACCATGGTCAAGTACGTGATGGAAGTTGTGAGGCCAATCCGGTAGTGGACCATGTGGATGTCGAAAAGGCATACAGTTATCCTGCATCACGTCATCGCTGTCTACAATGACATGTTCGATCATATGGTTGGCATTATGCAAGCTTGAGCTAAGACAAACACTCAATGGAAGGAAGACTTACACTTCGCCGTGAAGTTTGCGTGACAGAAGCTCTCCAATATTATACTGAAGTAACTCCAACAACTGGTATGCTTCTCATTTCAGCACATGTCCTTGATCCTTTCCAGAACTTGCGATCATTTAGGAAGTGTGACATGGTGATGAATATTAATCCTGAGGACGAGACTTCTTATACTAGCCAATACCAGCAGGCATTTTTGAAGTATGTCGAGGACAAATACGGTGTCAAACATCGATGAATTCCAGTCATTGGACACAAAAATTTTCCGGGCAGCAATCTCCTCCCCTCTCCAAAGGCTTCTGGACTTGGTCAGTTGTGTTTTGATCCATATGATTTATCTAGCGACGATGAAGAATACATAACACCTAAAAGTGTGGCTGATACAACACCCTGACAAAGTGATTGGAAAGTATGCATATTGATGGCCGCAAGGCTCTATATGAATTCACTGCCTGAAGCACCAAATAACTGGGGGCAAGTTAATCGCATTTCTTGATGATTACCACTCCAACCAAATGGACATGAGCAGTACATTTTGGTCACCGGATATCACCAACTGGTGGCGTCAACAAGGGGAGACCCACTCAAAGTACACTCATCGCTCCAATGTGGCCCGTGACACATTCTCTGTCATGCCCCATGGTGTCAGTGCGGAGGCCAGTTTTTCCCTTGGGCAAGACGTGAACGGCTGCAGACATTCTAAAACCACTGGCAAGATGCTTAGGACACGAGTCGCAGTAGGTCAGGTTGCTCGAGCCAATAATGGTCTGTTTGGCAGGCGGTTACACAGCATTGGATATCACAGGAACTGAACACAACTTGGAATCGAAGAAAGAGGCTGAGGAAAGCAAATTGCACACAATGGCCAAGGTCCATGATGTTTTGGAGATGTGGGAGGACAGCCAAAACCTAGATGCTACACAGAAGGAATCTTGCACTCAAAACAAGCGCACGATTGCCATGAGATACATTTTCAATACGGAAGAGATCATCAAAGCATCCCGGTCCCTGTTTCAACTTGATGGTGCAGCTGCATGTCAACTGTCCACAAGATCACCTTTGCCACCAGCTTTGTCTGCAAAGGGTCTCCCTGGAGGACCAACTCAAGTATTAAATGTCCACTGAATCGGAATAATTGACCGTCATCCAGGTGGAAGTGAAGAGGATCGTGCACCTGAAAGCATTTCGGACACCAAAAATTGGCTAAACCGGGATGGCGACATTGATATTCAAAAAGTGAGTGAAGTTGACAGGGAGGTAGACGACAAGTACGAGATAGAGCTAGGCAATGCCATTGGTCATCAGGAAAACCTAGAGCGACAGATTGTGTGTGCCGCACAAAATGTTCCAGGATTGATTCGGATAACAAACAGGTGAATGAAACAGGCTCAATAGGGGTTTATCACAGTCACTGCAATGGAAACAAGCAGGAATAAGGGAAACAAGAAAAAATAGGATAGAATGGGTCAATATGTTTAAACCAGGTTCCATATGTTGCTTGACAGAGAAATGCACTTAGACAAATATTATGGGATAATATTGAGCAGTTGCATGTGAATAATTGTTCTTAAACAGATGTATAGCGGGCAAAATGCATTATTCTGCAAGATATATCGATTTTGGTAGAATGAGAGCGACCCGTGCAAGAATATTACAGAGCTAGGCTTTCGCAAAGGGCTTAGTCTCAATCTGGCAGAAAGGCGACCAATCAGCCAAAATAATTATTTATACAATTATCGATGGGAGCAGATATTGACTAGATGATATATTACAATGAGCATCAATGGGGCATCAACGATTTTTGGTCTTGTAAGCAAGGTACTTCTGAAGTGACTTGGTCTCTGTCAAGCATAATCGATATATTCCCAGCCGTCATAGCTAAAACAGCAAGCGACACGGTCACTACCCAATTCTGAAAATGTGAGTCAACTGAGCGTCAATGATTTTTAGCCTTTTATGTCAGGTAATTACAAGGCGATCTTGTAGTGGTGAGGAATAATGAATGTGACGGCAGCAGTGATAGGCAAAAGAGGAGGTGATACGGTCATCGCCCCATTCGGGAAATGAGCATCAATGTAGTGTCAATGATTGTTGGCTTTGCATCATGGGTTATCTAAGTGGTGTTTGGTTGCGGACATCCATAAATCAGGTATCAGCCGCCTTTAGGGCTAAAAGCAACAGCGGTATGCTCCTTGCATAGTGTTAGCAACAGTTCTGGATTGAACCTTCAGGTCCGGGTCCAGGTCGGAACCGAACCGTTGCCAAATTCACGGTTTGGGTTGTCAACACACTCAAACTGTCAGTTCAGGTACGGCTCGAGGGACATCGCCCAACCCGTCTGAATTGGGCAAGTTGTCAGCGGGTTGTAGAGCGGGTCAGTTTGAAGATTCATATAATGGTCTTGGCTTTGCTGTTTGAGAATTGTATTCGATCAAAATCGCGTAATTAACATCCAGAATTACCTTTTTGATCACTTTGCAGGTTGCAACATCGGTTATTTTGGAATCAATGTTTTTCCTTCTGAGTTTGGTATTTAGCAGTCCCAAGGTGGTCAATAGTGCTGTTATGATCTCATATATCCGCACGATGCCTTGATTACGCAGTATACCAGACCAAAAACTGTTGACACACTGCTTATGCTCGATTTCAAGATGGGGTAATGAAGATATCGTGCACTGTTTAAGGTGAAAGGTGGCCATTGCATGATATATGAATCAATGCCATAAAGCTACACTTAGATTACCAAAGATGCAAGACCAAAAATCATTGAGGCTCCACTGACACTCAGTTTTAGGATGGGGCAGGGAGTGTGCCGCTGTTGCTTTTGAAGCTAAAGGGGGCTAATACTTCATTTAGGGATGTCTGCAACCAATCTCCACTTAAAGAACCCAAGAAGCAAAGCCAAAAATTGTGGATGCACCGTTGATGCTCATTTTCAGACTGGGGCAATGACTGTGTAGCTGTCTTTTTTGCCTATAAACGCAGCCATTACATCCGTTATGCCTAAATACTACCAGATCACTTTGTAATTAGCTGACTTAGAAGAGTAAAAATTGTTGACACTCCATTGACGCTCATTTTCATGATGGGGTAGCGAACATCTCACGCATTGATTTACCTGAAAAGGCCGCCAATATATCGTATGTGAATTCTGACCACAAATCGACACTTCAATAACCCAAGATGCAACGCCAAAATCATTTACACTTGGTTGACGCTGATTTTCACAATTGGCCAGTGACCATGTCCCTTGCTGTTTGGCCTGTAAAGGCAGCCAATACAACGGTTATGCTACACAGCGATCAAATCACATTACAATTACCTTTCGTTCGAGCCCGAACATCGTTGACACTTCTGTTGGACGGTGGCGTGTGCTCGAGTAATCAAGTGTGCGCGGGCGTATGTGAAGGTGAGTCGATTGTGTCGTGTAACGAGACATGTCGCATCCACATAAGGTCAATCAATGACCAATGGCGCTAACTACAAAAGAGGCAAATTACATCATAGTCCTTGGCATAGTGATATCCATACTTCCAATCAGTTCAACACTCCTCCAGGACGGCTATCATGTCCGTTTCAAACACAACAGTAAACAAAAGAGAAGAGGAGCCCATCAAATAACCTGGATCTCCTCGAAACAAAGGTGCCCAATCAATCAATGTGCTTTCCGACGCGATTCCCAATGCCATTTCCATTTCCAATACCGATACCATTTCCGTCACCATATCCGAGGCCATTACGGATTCCAATCCCGGGGCCATTTCCGAGGCCATTCCCAAGGGCAATATCAATCTTGCCCATTGCAGCACACTGCATCAAGAAGGCAGGCTTCCTGCAGTGGGTATGTGAAGCAGTCGGCGAGCATCTCAGCAGTCGGTACATAGCTCAAGTCTATCTCTCCATCTCTAGCCATATCTGCAGCAAGATAGTACTTGGTCGCAATTTTTGCAACTGCAGTTCTGCGGTAGATTCTGTTCATGATGCTTGCAATCAGTGACTGTGAATCGGAGAACAGGTGAGGGATACTCGGGATGCCGAGCTCGTTCAAGAGATGCGAGATCTGTGTGAGTCACATGCAGCCTACTCCAGAGGCATAGTATTCGGCATCGGTCGTTGACTGCGCAGTCGACTTCTGTTTTCTCGATTGCCAGTTGACCGCTCCTCCGAAGGTGATGACCAGTCCACTTGTCGATTTATAGTCATCCGGGCATCCAGCATAGTCCAAATCAACATGACATCTAAGTGCGCCTTCTCATTCTCCTCCGAGAATACTTTCTCCAAGTGCTCTTCCGAGTGCTCCTCCGCAATGCAGTCGCCAGTCCTTCATGCCGTTGATGTACGGAAACACGTGCTTGAGAGCTACCATATGCTCATTGCTCGGGTCATGATTGTACCGGCTGAGAACTCCGATGGCATACGCAATATCAGGCCGAGTGACATTCATCGGGTACACAAGGCTTCCGCTCATCGATTGGTATACGGTCGGATTGCAGGCTTCTTCATCGGGCATCCTCTTGTGAAGCTTCATCGCCATTGGCGCGGCAACTGGCCTGGACTCATCCATTCAGAACTTCGCCAAGATCGTCCGAATGTAGCTGTGCTGATGGATGTGGATCATGTGATGCTCCCGATTGTGTTCAATGTTCATGCCGATATTGAGGGAGACACTCCCGAGATCATGCATCCAGAACCGCTTCTTCATCTGATTGTTGATCTGCCCAATCAAGCCCTCGTTAGCAATGATAAGGAGATCATCGACGTACAGAACGACTGCGGCGACGACTATGCCTTGATCCTCAAGCACGAACAGTCCACCGTCGACACGTGGTGCCACGAACCTGATTGAGATCACGCAGCCCTTAAATGTGCCATACCAAACATGCGAAGACTGCTTCAGGCCATAAATAGACTTTCTCAAGCAGAGTACCATCTTCCAGGAAGTCTTTGTTAATCTTGGATCGTTGTATCGGCTCCCATTCTGAAGCAAAAGAAAATATCCCTCCGGCAGGTGCATATAGATCTCTTCTTCCAAGTCAACTCCCAATAATGCCATGCATACGTCCATTTGATGGATCTCGAGATGGTACTTGGCGGCAATCGCGAGTGCCAGCCTAACGTGGCCCAAGCGAGCAGTCGGTGCATATGTAGCCTGGTAGTCGATGCCTTGGATATGGTGATTTCCTCCACAGACTCGCCAGGCCTTGAACCGCTGCACATTGCCTGCTCCATCGCGCTTGATCTTGTATACCCAATGACTTGGCAAAGCCTTTCTCGCTTCCGGAAGCTCCACGAAATCTCTAAAGACTTGATGCTGACCAACTGCATCTAACTCTTCTTTCAACGCCATGTCCCAGTCCTCGGTGATCGGAGACTCGGTTGCTGCTTTGTAAGACTTTGGATCATCGATCCCATCCTCATAATCATCGGAGATTGCAGCTGCAGCGTATATGGGAATCATATCCTCGAATTCCTCATCTTCGAGAGCCAATTGTGCATACTCTGCCAACTTTCCAGCGCAGTTTCGGCGACTACCTTCGGCCGGCGGCTTCCATGCATCTCCAAGTGACGTCTCAAAGCCAACCAATTCTCATGACTTCTTCTTTGGCTTCGGAGGCTCCGGAGGTGAATCGTGGTCCAATGGCTCCTCCGTTTGATGTTCCGTTGGTTGCTTCTCGATTGGCTGTGAGGTTTCAGATTGCTTCTTGGTGGGTGTGGGTTCCACGATGACATCTCTATTGAAGTGCTCGTTCAAGATCGCTTCGTCTGCAGCATTCGGTGCTGTGTACCGTTTCCCTTCTCTGAATACCACAACTCGGGTGCTGTGAAGCGTCGTGGCCAATGGATCGTATACGAAGTACTGCTTAGTTGATATGCTGTACCCAACGAATATGCCGCGAGTGGCTCTGTATTCCAGCTTCTTTCGTTTCTCTTTCAGAAGGTGGACGAAAGCCAAGCATCCGAACACACGGAGATGCTTCAAAGATGGCATCTTCCTGGATCCATTCCAGGCCTCGTACGGAGTCTTACCAACCACTGAGCATGTCGGAGTGCGGTTCTTGAGATAGACCGCCATTGAGACTGCAAATGCCCAGTACTTCTTCGAAAGCCCGGCATCGTCCAGCATGCATCGTGCACGCTCCATGATCGTGCTGTTCGCCCGTTGGACGACTCCATTAGATTGAGGAGTGTAGGGCATAGTCGTCTTCTTTAAGATCCCTTCTGATTTTAGGTATTCTGCGAATTTCTTGGAGTTATACTCACCGCCTCCATCTGTACGAAATCGCTTCACTTGTTTGCCCGACTCCGTTTCTCTAAGAGCCTTCCATTCGTTGAATTTCTTAAGTGCTTCCGACTTGTACTTCAATATGTTCTCTTCCGTATGCCTCATGGCATCGTCAATGAAGAGCAGCATATATCGACCTCCTCTGATGGCTGTTTCCAGGGGACCGCATATGTCCGAGTGCACAAGCTGCAGAGGCTCTGTGGCGCGGGAAGTTCAATTTGGAGTAAAGAGTTTTCGAGCCAATTTGCACTTGATGCAGCTTTCGCAATCGCACTTCCCAGTCATCTTCAGAAAGTCGGCGACTACCTTCGGCAAGATCTCCAAAGCCTTGAGACTGACGTGTGCGAGACGGTAGTGCCATAACATCCGCTCCTCGGCATCGTGCCGAGATGCATGCCCTGTCGTCTTAAGTGCCAGCAGGCAGCTGTCGTCGATATCAATGAATTCGGTCAATTCCTGATTCCAGAACTCGATCCAGAACAAAGAGCCCATTGACCTGAGGTGCACTGGCAATCAACTTGCCATGGGGATTGCAGAGGTTGAGACTGTAGTGATTCACCGATTCGACTTTGACGTCCTTGTCCATGATCTGAGATTGTGAGATCAGATTGAACGATCCCGGCAAATGCACCACTTCTTGAATTATGATCATTTCCATCTTTCCATCTGGCAGTTGGCAAATCAACCTAACACTCCCATATCCGGATACAAACGATGTGACCCCATTGTATCCCTTCACCTTCTTCATATTCGGAGGATATTCGGTGTAGGTGATGAACATTAATCGATGGCCGGAGATGTGAGTCGTGCATCCGCAATTGATGAACCAATCACTGGATGAAGCATTCGAGCTAGCCACCATCCAATTGTTCTCGATGGAAGTGGTGAGAGTCGAAGTAGTCTTAGTCGATGCCTTTGCTGCAGTGTCGGCAGCCTTTGGAGGATCACCGCGTTGCTTGCTCAAGCAGTTCTCGGTGATATGCCCTCGCCGCTGGCAATGAAACCACTTCCGCAGATCCTTCTCTTTCCTATCGTCCTTATTATCTCTCTTATCATCTCTCTTATCCCTCTTTGGACTTTTGCCGACTTTGCTGCCTCTGCCGCCTTTGCCACCTTTCTTTGCAAAGAGCAGAGCTTCTGGAGCGAGCCCATTCTCTCCCTTGATTGCAGCTTCCATTTCGACGAGCTTGGTGACGATCTCATATGGCGTGGCGGTCATCGTGGCGTGTTTGTCCATCATGAGCTCCAGGAAGACTTTCCACTTGTCGTTCCTTGGGATCCCACGAAGGAGGTAGAAGATGTCTTCCTGCTCACTCATCCTGGCGATTGTCTTTGCATTCGCGTTGGTGTCGGTGTCGGCAGCATCAGTGCCAGTGGTCGACGGTCCCCCGCAGAGATTGTAATCTTTGACTTTCCAATCGATCAGCAATACGTAGTTGTCATCATCTCCGCAGTCCTGTAGCTTGATGCTCCAAAGGTCTACCCTAATCTCGAAGTTGTTGAGCTTCAACTTTGACTTGTAGGCTGATGCTAGCTTTTCCCAAAGCGTCTTCGCATCATTGACGACCATATATTCCGCTTGTATCCTCGGTTCCATGCCCAGCAGGATAGTCGATCTGCCAACACCATGGTGATTTATCCAGTCTTGGAAAGTGGCCTTCTCTGTAGCAGTCGCGTTTGCTGCTGGCTCTTCTGGCTTGTCATTGTATCCCTTGATGATACCGTACACTTGCTTCTGCTCGAGATGTGGGGCCATCTCGGGTACACATTGTGCATAGTTTGTGCGATTGAACATGGTGATGGTGATCGTAGTCGAACTCATCTTGTATCGCAATCGTCAGTTATAGTAGTCTCTCGGACTCTACAGGAGACGTCCAGCAGCCGACGTCAGAAACATGGCAGAATGCGGGGTAATCGCTTAGCTTGTGGAGACGTTTCTCTGTGACGATGTCCTCCAATCGACAAACGAAAGTGGAAGTGTTGATCGTCGGCTCACTTTTTATACGCAAGGGCTCATAACCTGTTGTACGGTGGCGTGTGCTTGAGTAGTCGAGTGTGCGAGGGCGTATGCCAAGCTGTGTCTATTGTATCGTGTAACAAGACATGTCGCATCGACATAAGGTCGATCGATGAATAATGGCGCTAACTATAACAGAGGCAAGTTACATCATAGTCCTTGGCAAGTGATTTCCGTACATCCAATCAGTTCAACAGCTCTGTTGACGCTCATTTTAATGATGAGGTAGGGAGCATATCTCGATAATGTTTGCCTATCAAGGCAGGCAATACTTCGATTTTCCATAACCATGACCAAATCAATTTTTAATTACTAGTCTTACATAACCTAGAATTATTGACACTCCGTTGATGCTCATTTTGCCACGGGCATATCTGCAATATGCAATCATTTGATTTGGTGTAGTCAATCATTCACATTGGTTTGGCAGCCTTTCTACCGTTTTCATTTACTTTCACCTTGATCACTATATTGTTCTTTAATGATACATATAAATATATCATTTTAAATATACTTTACAGTGTCCTCTAATTGTTGATAATAATACACTCAAAAATCTTGTTTCTTCCAATCAATGGTTGTAATCACTTGCAGGGTTGCTCAATACGCTGCCCTCATTTTCAAAATGGATGTTGACTGCATTACCACACAGCCGTGAGTGTACTAACCAGTGGATGTTCCTACATCAGTCAGCATATCTGGATCAAAATCTCAGTCGTGCTGGCTATCCTGGGCAGATGCATCAAGATTAAAACATTCAGCGTGGAGATGAGGAATATGTGAATACACATAAGCAGCCAGCAAATTGACAATTTGGAAACATTGAGCTCCGGCACTGTTACCGGGTGGAGTGGGTGGCATTCTGGGCAGATGTCGCATCGGCTCTGTAGTCGGCTGTCTGGGTCAGTTGGGTGGAGGTTCACCGGTTCCTTTGCATCTCCAGACTGTCAGCGGATTCATTGCGGTGCCATTTTGGCAAGGAAGGCATCAGTCCGGGTGGTTTTGACAATGCAATGTCAGGTGTCTTCCTATTGCAGCCCTCACCATTTTATGCCCAGGAAACACAACTCCCAGCATCTTCTCTTCTTGGACTTCAGCGCAAGGTTTCATGAACAGATATTGTGTTTCCTCTATCACGGCATGCAAAAACCCTCCATTGGCCATTTTGGCCATATTCAAGGCCAGATGGATGTCGGACTGTTCCAGCTGTACCCGACCTCGTTGCCTTGCCATAGTTCCAGTCATGTTGAGAACCTACAAGAAATGAGTTGCTGCTTCCGACAATAAGATGTGGCTGGAACCTCTACTATATATGCTTCCGTAGCCTCCTCTAAGGTGATTACAGCCCCTTTGGTCCACTCCTGGGGTTGCTTATCAGTAAGTTTGACCGCAAAACTCCCAGAGTTGACAACATCATGATGTTCGATTTCACGGAGTGTGCAGACAAATGCCTTGGTCTACGATGGAAGTTTCATGTTACGGGCAGTGAGAAATTGGTGCTGTAGCTCTCTACTTACCCCAGCTGTCTGTTATATGGTTAGTTGACAGCCGTGTACCACTATATGCATATACTCACATCCAATTGCATGCTGTTTCTTATTCTTGGTGCTTCCACTCTTACGGACAATTTTTCAATCTGCATCCTGGATCATATTTTTGGTGGCTGCATTGACAGCGTCGTACTGGACTAACTGGTGGTGGCTGCAGTCATGTTGTGTGCCAATGACTGACAGGTTGGATGAAGCGCCAGTTGATCGGCTCAATTCGGATCCGCTGTTACCTGGCTGAGGTGTTTGTGTATCCAAGATATGGTGGTGTGGAATTGGAGAGGAAGATGATAAAGAAAAGAAGTGTGAAGTCCTGAGGAATATATAGTCAGCTTGATGTCAGAATGGAATAAATAGCAGCTAACTTGTACATTATACCCAAGATGAGTCCTGCTGTGTCCAGATGCAAGTTGGAGGGGTTTCCAACAGTCCTGCGAAGTGCAATAGATCGGTCCAATGTTGATTGTTGGTTTTGCAGTATGAATCATGGTGTATCACAGCTGAAATCTCATGATTGTCAGATATCAATAGGACATTCTTCGACGGAAAGGATGTCTGGTGATATTTGTTTCAAAAAATTGCTCGGATATTACATGGAACTGATGCTACAAATCATATCATGTTGTACGGTTAGCCTAACTATTCCCATTTTATCAACAGTCAAAAGGCAGATTTTGCTTTATTCAAGATGATTAAATGTACCAACCTCGTCATAAAAGACGCAGCTTGCCTCCATATTGTCCATATCTTGCAACATCCAACATCTCGCCCAACAACAAAGTCAACAGAAACTACAATCAGCAACGCTTCGAAAAAGATCTTTTTGGCACTTCCGGCTCGCACATAAGGCAAATCCACAAAGCAGTCCACACGACAACGTCATCAAGCGAATCAAGGCAAGAGAGGCTTGAAAGCAGAAACAGACCGAGCCGTTGGGGCATTGCGCAGCTTGCGATCCAAAAAGGAGCTTGCGGCCGAGAAATGATGAGAGACACACTTCTCCAGGAAAGAAGAGAAACAGAAATGGATCAAGGATGTCATTGAGAGAGAAACCGCTGGGGTAAGAACGCGAGTTGATAATGCAGAGGCAGCAATTGGGTAGGGGTAGGAAGATATGAGGAGAGCTGAAAACACGGGATTGATGACCAGCAAGCCAGAACAGATGTTTCGGGAGATGATGGTTGCTATCGGAGACAGTGTGAGCTATCTTGCAGGTTCCAACAATGGGGAGGATTGGGAAGATGTGGATGACGAATAGCCAGAGCAGGGCAATGAGAGAGAAGATAACAAACACGGCTGGGTGATGGGCACAACCTCAAACACGATACAGCAGCACATTGAGAGGTTTCGGCAGAAGCCGATGAAGCTTGACAAATTGACACAACCGGAATGTGGGGATGCAGCCGACTACTTCCGTGAACGAGATCAGAAGTATGGCATATCCGGATTGAGGGTTCTGGCAGACATTAAACCACAAACCAATGATGATTCAGCCACACCTGCACCCACAACATTTGGAGAGCTTATGGAGTCTCTTGATATTGTCCCAGGAATATCGTAAAAACTGCAAGGGACTTCTTGACCAGGAAGTAGTCATATTAGGCTAGGTTCTGGAAAGCCACAGTCGAACACAGGGATAGCCGGTCATGGGCCAGCCATGGAGCCCGATTAATCAGCTATCCAGAAAGGGAAGCCTGTTGAACCCGTAACATTTAACCCCAGAATATAGCCTCCCCAGCCAATCACGATATAGAAACCGGATTCGGAAGACGACATGGTGATAGCTCCCGTGTCATCAGACAAATAGATAGACAAATTGTATTCTTTGATGTCATATCATGGTGGAAAACAATTTGTGTACGAATTTTGCTATGAGTCAGCGTTGTGTAGATTTCAGTGACCAAATTGTGACACATGATAATTTGTCTGTATATGTGCCAGGGTTGAACACACTGTGCGAACGTTCTAGAACCCAAATCAGCTTGTAAACTGGCCAATGAGCTCGATCACTGTTTACCAATTACTGTTAAGTGAGAAAACAAAAGCTATATTAGTGACGAAATATACTAACGAAATTTATGCCACTGATGTCATACCAGTCACAGAAGGAGCAGTCACGGCTCAATACAAATTCATCTGAATGACAACCGACATGCTGCATACATCCATGCATCCAACTGCGTGACTCTCCCCACAGACCTGTTGCACGTAGTTGAGAAATTTAAAGTGGCTTGTGGAACGTCATGGAAATCGCGGAGAAGGAGCTGGATGAGGAAAGGTGAGGAAGTGGAGCTATAATAATCAAAAACTAGTGAAATGATCTACATGCTGTACATTACCGGCCAAAAGCGCAGGAATGGGATATGGCCACGTCATCTCGCATTCAGATAACATGGATAGAGGTTGATCAGAAATTGATAGGCCACAAAGCTTCTGAATGCGAATGATGATACTTAGACACGCAATGTTGGATGTCAATAATGAGTATGCGATTCAATGCATACAATGACTGTGTGTTCAAAGGCTATGTCGATGTGTTCGATCTGGGTAGCAACAGAGCGTCAACGATTTTTAGTCTTACACATTCGACAATCAAAGGGCTCTATTGTCATGTCCCTCCCAAGTGAATGTATTGGTCAGCATTATAGCCAACAAGGCAAATGACACGCTCATTGCCGCATCCTAAAAATGAGCGTCAACAGAGCGTCGACAATTTTTACTCTTACACATTGGACAATCAAAGGGCTGTGTTGTCACCTCCTGCCAAAGTCCATGTATTGGTCGGCATTGTAGCTACAAAGGCTAATGACATGCACATTGCCCCATCCTTGAAATGAGCCTCAATGGAGTGTCAACGATGTTTGAGTTTATATCATAGGAAATCCAAGGGCTATGCGGCAACATTGACCAATAATCAAACTATCAGCTGCCTTTCTTGGCAAAAATGCTTGGGACAGTGCCGCTACTATACCCTAAAAGTGAGCATCAACGGAGTGTCATCGATTTTTGGCATTGCATCTCGGACAATCCAAAGTCTGTGTGGCAACATCAACCCATAATTGAACTATTGGCCACCTCTCTAGGCAAAAATGCTTGTGACAACATCGCTGCTATGTCCCAAAACTGAGTGTCAATGCAAAGTCAATGGAGCATCAACATAGCATCAACACTTTTTGGGCATGTAAAATGCATAATCCAATGGCTTCGCATCGACATAAAGCCATAATCACCGTGTTGGCCGCCTTTGTTGGCACAAATGCCACTAACAATTCCACTACTGCCTCCTAAGAATTTGTTTCAGCAGAGCGGCAACAGGTTCTGTGAGGCTCAGTAAGCTTCACAGCAACGAAATGCCTTGAGTCATTCCCAATAGGCATTTTTAACAGTCAGTCTTGGCAGTATGACCCTGTATTCAACATCACAACTATGCATGCAATGTCTCACAGGTCTTACTTTTGTCTTTTGTGTAGCTCAAGAGTCAACATTTAAGCACCTGCATTCTACTCAACAATAATGAGACTTTTGACAGTCTCTCAACTGGAATTACACACCTTCCAAATTCCTACAACCATGTCAGATTCCCAATCTATAAATACCTCATTGCTAGAGGTTATGATATCTTCCAAACTTGAATGTGTTATTATTCGCGATTTGAGCTACCTCACTTTACGAATCATATTCGACGTTTGGTGGGCTTCAATACATGTGGGCTCGAAGCGTCCAATTGCTTTGATATACTAGAAATGCGCCATCGTGCTGTTTCTATTTGCACTGCGGAATTGAGAAGACCGGCAGCCCTTGCATCATATGCATCGTGTGTCATGAAGTTCTTCGCCATACAACAGAACCTGGGACCAGATCCATGGGGAAACACATGCTGGCAAAAGTGCACATTGCAAAGTTAAACAAATTAACAGAGTGGGAAGATTCTGAATTGACAAGTACAACCATTGATGAAACCGCTTTGGCTATATGAAGTGATAAGGCTGTGGTGGAATTACCATTGTAAGTTCGCAAAAGAAATTCATACTCAACGGTTAGATCTTACATATATCAACACAATTAACAGACACAACGCTCTAAACTGGCAGCAAAGAACTACTTAACTGCCGAATTCCTCCAAGATACCTGGAATAGCTATGTCATGTTAGGATTTGTGTTGGCTCACATTCCATGGAATACAGTATCGAACCTCAAGCTACGACGGTCATTAAATGCATTACACAGCGTGCTGGTGCTTCCATCTGCCAGCACCCTGAGCGACATTTGCCGGAGGGAATACTCACTGACATTGGATGCAATTGAGAAGCAATTGCTGTCAACACATAAAGTTCTCTTAGCTTTAGATGGGTGGACATCAACAAACAAATTAGCCATAACATCGGACTTAGCTCACTATATGGATCGAAATTGGGCATTGAGCCAGGTACAACTCGCATCCAACAAGGTTGATTGCCTGTCCTTTTCCTATTTCCAATCCTAATTAGCAATAATAGGTCAAGGATCAACATACTGGAGCAAGGCTAGCAATACATTGGAATGAAGTTCTAGATCATTTGGAGCTTACCAATGGCCGTTTACCAGGAATTATGAGTGATAATGCTTCTTCCAATTAGTCAATGACTCGGGAACTACAATCAGCCCTTGAGGCCTCCGGAATCGGTTGGCCTGCAATGAGGAACCACCTCCCATGCATGGCGCACGTCATTCAGCTTGCTTTGGGTGGGTTCATAACCGATCTTGATGTAAAAAGGCCACATCAAGTCATTGGAAGCCCATGGGCGTGATCAGCAATTTGGTGAGAATGAGAGCACTGATATTGGGAAGAGTCAAAGACTGCGAAAAGAAAGCAATGCGAGAATCAATAAGGTGTTGGCTATGCGACCAGGTTCGGTGAAGATGATTGAGAAAGTACGTATTTCAAGATATTTTGAAAGACCTGAAACTGACCTTCACATAGCAGAGTATGCTTGCTGTTTGGATTACGCTGAGACCTGGTTGTCGAAACGAGTTCATATATTGTCAAAAAGCCACGATAGGAATTGCAGTACTACTAATTACAGATATGAAAACATGGTGTGATTCGACACAGGAGTTGCTTGCGTGAGCCTTCCGATTACAAGCATTTACCCATGAGTGGCTCAACAATCCGAGATACAGTGATTACTGGCCACTCTCCATAACTCGGGATGAATGGACCATTGTCAAGTGCATCATGGAAGTTTCAAAGTTATTCTGATACTGGACCCTGTTGATGTTGAAAAGGCATACTGTTGCTCTTCATTACATCATCATTGACTGCAATGACATGTTAGATCACATAGATGGCGTTATGCGAGCATTGGCTAAGAAGAAGTCACAATGGAAGGAAGACTTATACTTCGCCGCGAAGGTTCTGCGCCCAAAGCTGTCCAAATATTATGCTGAAGTCACTCCAACAGCCGGTATGCTTCTGATTTCAGCACATATCCTTGAAACTTCCAACAAGTTGCGATCATTCAGGAACTGGGACAAGGTGATGGATATTAATCCTGAGGACGAGACCTTTCATACTACCAAATACCAGGAGTCCTTTCTGAAGTATGTGCTGACCAAATACTGTGCCAAACATCGACTAATGTCTGTCATTTCACCCTATAATGTCCTGCACAGCAGTATCATCCCCTCTGCAAAGGCTTCTGGATTTGATCAATCATCTTTTGATCCAAATGATTTGTCCAGCGACTATGAAAAATACTTAACGCCTGAAACCATCGCTGAAATGACACCCAGACTAAGTGATTGCGCAGAACCCGTATTGACTGCTGCAAGGCTCTATCTGGATTCACCACCTGCATCGCCACAGAACTGGGGGCAAGTGAATCCAAATCTTAATGATTACCACTCCGATGCCATGGAGATTAGCAGTTAATTTTGGTTACTGGATATCACCGACTGGTGGCGCCAGCAAGATGAAACGCACCCACAGTACACTGATCTCTCAAATGTGGCACAAAACATATTCTGTACTATACCACATGGTGTCGGAGTGGAGGCTAGTTTTTGCCTTGCGCATGACATTATTGGCTGGAGACAGTCTAAAACGACTGGCGATACACTTCGGGAAAAGGTCGTTGTAAGGCAGTTTGCTCCAGCCAATACAGGAATATTTGCGGGTGATAGCGCAGTATTGGATACAGTGGAAACCGAAAACGACTAGGCATTGAAGAAAGAGGCGGAGGAAAGAATATTGCACAGAATGTTCAAGGTCCAAGACTTTTTGGAAATGTGGCAGGGAAGCCAAATTCTACGTACTACATAGAAGGAATCTCGCGTTCAAAAGAAGCAAATGACAGCCGTTGGTTACATTTCAGATACCGAAGAGATCATCAAAGCATCCTTGTCAAATTTTCAACATAACAGTGCAGCTGCATTTAAATTGTCAGAAAGATCACCTTTCCCACCAGCTTTGTCTGCAAAGGACCTCCCAGGAGGACAAACTCAAGTATTAAATATCCGGCCAATCAGAAGAGGTGACTGCAATCGAGTCGACAGTGATGAGGATAGCACAGCAGGAAGCATTTCCAACTCCGAAAATTGGCATAACTGGGATGGTGATTCGGATATTCCCAACGAGAGCGAAGATGACTGTGAGGCAGATGATGTATCCGATGCATAGCTAGGCAATCGCATCAAGGCTTTAGTAAGCCCAGAGCACCGGGTGGTGAGTGCCGCACTAAACTTTTCTGGATTGATTTAGCCATTACAGAGGTCAATGAAACAGGCTGAACAGGGGTTGATGACTGTCAGTGGAATGGAAACAAGGAGGAATAAGGGAAATAAGAAAAAGTAGGAAAGATTGGGTCAATATGTTTTCACCAGGTTCTATATGTGGCTTGACCAAGAATGTGACTTACACAAATATTATGGCAGAATAGTGAGCAGTCGCATGAGGATAATTGTTCATAAACCAAAGTATAGCTGGCGAAATGTAATGTTCAGTTAGATATATCAATTCTGGTAGCACGAGAGGGGCCTGTGCAAGAATATTACTGGGCACGGCATTGCCAACGAGCTGAGTATCAATCGCACAGAAAGGCAACCAATATATATCACTCATTATTTATCCAATTATCTATGGCAGCAGGTATTGACTATACAATAGATTAAGATGAGTGTCAACGAAGTGTCAACAATTCGTGGTCTTGGGTCCTGGGTGATCAGATCGCTGATTTGTTGCAGACAGTCATGAAGGGATTTCCATCCGCGTTTATAGGAAAGACAGATTGCGATGCCCTCCCTGCCCCATCTTGAAAATGAGCATCAATGAATGTTGGTCGTGCATCTTGGGTAATCTGGGGGGCGACAGGTTGCAGACAGTCATACACGAAGTGGTCACTGCCTTTATAGGCCAAACAGAGCGCAACATACTCCCTGCCCCATCTTGGATATGAGCGTCAATTGAGTGTGAACAATTGTTAGCCTAGTGTCATGGTTACTCACAGCGCGATGTGGCCGTTATTATCTATATACATCGTTTTGACTGTTTTTGTATGTTAAAAGGCTCAAGAACACTTAGTGGTAGCTCTTTGAATGAAATAAGTTGTTACTGTCCCAGAGGATGTGGTGGGAATATCCCATACATATTTGCCTATAATGGCTGCCATACCCTTGTTTATGGATGCTTGTGATCAAGTGGCACTCATATTACCAAAGATGCAAGACCAAAAATTGTTGGTGCTCCGTTGACGCTTATTTTCAAGATGGGGTAGGGAGCGTTTCGCTTTCTTCTTTTCCTGTAAATGTGGCCAATACTTTGCTTCTGACTGTGTGCAACCTGTCGCCCCCGAGAATACCCAAGATACCCGACCAACAATCATTGACGCTCTGTTGATGCTCATTTTCAGGATGTGGTAGGGCATGTGACTCTGTTGGTTTTGATCATTGAGGCGGCCAATACATCGAAAACAAACATTGATATACCAATGTCAATGTTTTGCGATGAACAGTAGGATATCTGAATGGGATGATAAATAGTGAAACCCGAAACACAGAACTGAAGATTGGAACTGATGGTTCTAGCCATACCTGCCAATAGCTGCGGGGTGACGGGTACTGGTCTGGGTTTGGCCCCCCAAGAGTCAGCGAGGCAGCTTTTTGGACAGTGTGGAACTGAAGAGACGTGTTTTTTCTGTTCAAACCAGGACTGCTGACAGGTTACCCGGACCCATTGCTAACACTATGCCTGCCCTAACCTGAAAATGAGTGTCAACAGAGCCTCAACAATTTTTGCTCTTGCATCTTTGGTAATCTAATTGTCACTTAGTGTCAATAATTCATATACCATGTAATGGTCGCATTTTCCACCAAAACAGTGCACGATTTCTTTGTTACCACATTTTGGAAATCAGCGTCAACCATGCGTCGACAATTTTTGGTCTTGGATATTGGGTAATCAAGGCATCGCGTGGATATTTGAGATCATAACAGAATTATTGACTGGCTTAGTAGTCCAAAATGCAAAACACAAAAGGAAAAACATTGTTTCCAAAATAATTGATATCATAACCTGCAAAGCACTCAAAAAGGGATTACTGGATGTTGAATAAGTGATTTTAATCAGATACTATTATCAAAGAGCAAAAGCCAGAGCATTATGTGAATCTACTGATGAACCCGCTGGACAACCCGCTGACAACATGCCCAGTTCGGACACGTTGGGAAATATCCATCGAACCGTTCCTGAATTGACAGTTCAGGTGTACTGGCAACCTGGACCGCCAATTTGGCGACGTTTCAGTTCCGAACCGGGCCCCGAGCCGAAGTGATGGTCAGGAACCATTGCTAACATTTGGAAGCAGACATTGAGTCTGATATAAAGCTAGACAATGTCATCGAGGCTCCAGAAAGCCCAGAGCACCGGGATATGAGTGCTGCACCAAATGTTGCCGGAATGATTCGGCCAACACAGAGGTTAAAGAAACCGGTTGGATATGTGTTGATGACCATCAATACAATGGTAATGAGAAAGATCAAGGGCAACAAGAATAAGTAGGACAGAAAGCATCAATGTATTTTCACCAGGTTCTGTATGTTGTTTGGCCCAGATTTTCATTAAGAGAAATATTATGGGAGAATAATGAGCAGTTGCATGTGAATATTGGTTAATAAACAGACCTATAGCAGGCAAAATGAATCATTTGGCAAGATGTGTAAATTTTAATCGAATAAGAGCGACCAGTGCAAGAATATTGCTGGGCTTGGCTTCGCCAAAGGGCCAAGTCTCAATCAGTCAGAAAGGCAACCAACAAGATCAAATAATTGTGAATCCAATTATCGACGGCCGAAGATTTTGAATCAACAATGCATTAACACCCGCTTTAATGGAGTGTCAATGATTTTTGGTCTTGTAAGTACCCAAAGCTGGCTGATGGTGATAGAGCAAAGCTGGGTAGAAGATTCCAAGCAAAAATATTTGTAATTGATTTATGCTGAGTAGATACTGGTGGCTGCAATTTGAGTAAAGCTGGCTGGTGATAACTGGGTAAAGCTACACAGAGGCTGTTAAACAAAGATGGTAGTATTGAAGTGATGGTGGGTGGCAGATTATAACTGTGGATTATGCAAAGCTGGCTGATCATGTATATTCAATTATAGCTTGACACTGACAGCAATAAATCAAGTAAAGTGGAATATAGCCTGCCTAGCAAAGAAGGTGGTAATGGTGACAACATTAGCAATTGTAAACAAGGGGGTTGTGAAAGGGCATAAGGTATGAGAAATTTACATTGTGCTGTAATCAGTTATGACATATAGTAACACCCTTATAACACTTCTATAACACTCTTGTAAGAAACCAAATACTTGGTGTGCAATCTTATATTGTGGTAGTCAACTATAATACATTGTTACTGTCTATAGTCCATGGCAGTAACAGTAGCAGAGAAGTATCACCTGATACATATAAGACTATATATGTTTGTTCAACATACTAATTCCTTGGTATTATATTTTCCAGACATGATTAGAGAATTCAGCTCAGGTAGAATATCCATATGACTGTACTTGTTAATGGTTTTAATAGAAAGTATATTTATAGTATTTCAATTCTTACGAATTCTAGTGCAAAGTTAAATCTAATTACAAATCTTCTCAAGAAAGTATTGAAGTTATTAGAAACTATCAAAGAGCCATCAAATTATTAACAGAATTCGTATATACAACCTAAACAGATGTTTTCTTTATTTGCTACTTATTTCCGTTGCATTATGTAAATATTTAGCAGCTATGAGACATTGACTCAGAGGCTTCTTGAGCATTGCAATTCTACAGCTTGCTTTCACCTTCATTTTAATGATATTATTATTCGTCTTTTAATGTATCTGGATTTCACTAAGGCAAATTGCAGTGCTGATCCCATATGGTGACAAGGCTATCTGTTTGTCAGAAGTAGTAATACTATCTTGGGGTATTTTCAAAATCAATGACTAATTATTTGATTAAGTGTCAACTTTCGATCCAGCATTTGGTCAAAGGCCCCCAGAGATGTAACAACATTTCTTTAATTTTGAATGGATATTCAAAGTTTCAGACTCACTCATTATTGCCACCAGTCAATGGTGATAATTATGGCACACTGACCTTTACCATAGTGGAAATTATAAATGTTTCCATAATGTTCATTGCTGTTTACTACCACAACATTCAGAATCTGTACAACTGCATAATAGTTAACCACTCCCACAAACATGTAGATGAAAATATGACAAATGTACTTGTGCAAGTACCTTCTAATGATAACCACACAAAGTCCACTGAACTCAATGTGTTTATGGTAATTAGAGGTTAATTCAAGGTCAATTTGAAGTTCCATTTATGGATATTTCACTTTTGTTTTTAATATACAGATTTTCTTGTTCATCTGGATGGCTATCCTCAGGCTACAATAGTACTCTCTTCCTGCTCCCTTTCTAAGCAGCATTTTAGAGAGGCTACAGTGGAAATCACAAGTAACACATTACCTTTGTGTATATTTATTTGTGATTTGTTTATTTGTTACTCCGCTGAGTATAGTGAGAAAGGGGTTATTGCATATATGGAGGATTTCCATTGCATATGGCACATAGGATTCACCGAGACTGATGGGGAATATTATCACCCAATGACAATCTTTATTTCTGTCTCGGCTAAAGATACCAGGTGAGTGTATATACATGTATATAAGGTATACTCTGAATGCCATATATAAGATCTCAGAAACGCTCCTATAATTTAGAAAATACAAGCTTCAAACAATCAGTATTTCCCACCAGTTGTTGAAATACTGCTTGCTAGAGCAGTTGGTAAATTCAGATATATTGGAACATTTCACATTTTATATATAGCATTTGGAGTATATCTTGCTTCCATTCATGCCCACACAGCTGATATCTCCAGTAGAGTGTAGAATTACCATCATCATTATGAGACGATAATCCCCATCGGCCCAGCTTAAATCTATAAGTCATCTGTCAGGGAGATAGTCTATATATTCTTCCCTTCCCCCTCTTGCTATACTCTACAGAGAAACAAACAAAAAAAGAACCATATAAACAATAAACTTGTAACATCTGCAGTAGCTAGATTAAATCTCTGTGTGATACGTGAATAGGAATCGAGTACTACTGTAGCCTGAAGTTGGCCATCCATATAAATAGAGAAATCTGTCTACCCATATCACATGTAAAACAACCCAGAATCAAATCTTAATGTAATCTCCAATTGACCTGCAATTACCATAAACCAATTGCTTTTGTGAACTAAATATGCTTTTCATAAACAAGTGCTTTCAGAAGTATATCTGTTATACTTTCATCTGTGTGGACATTGGTGTGGTTTACTATTCAGCATGTGTGCAGATTCCTGCTTTCATGATAGCAAATGTTGATATGCTTTGTTTGAACTCTAATAATTACTGGAGACCTAAGAGTAACAGCTCTGTGGTTATGGCATTAGAATTGCTCTGGTGGTAGGTGTTTGAATTAGATAGCTTTTGGTAATTGAAGTCATGATTTTGCTTCTTAAAAGGCCTCCAAGCAGACAATATACCCAGCCTTGACAGTTGACATGGCAATGACATGTTGCATTTGAGACTGCCCCAAGCTGGCTCCATTGCCACCAAGAAACACTTTACCTCCCCTTGAGTTCTGGTTCCTGGAGTCATTGGCCCAATCGGAATCTAAGTTCATGGTAAGCCTCATGCCAATGCCGATAATAATGACATTGCTGATGCTGATGCCAATGCGGATGCCATTGCCATTCAAATGGAATTGAAAATCAGCGGTGGATTTGAGGTACTGAAGAACTCTCTTACCAGCAGTCAATGTTATAGGGGTACTAGATTCCAATAATGAATAGAATATTGATTAGGACCTACAACAGCTACCTGGTAAAATAGGCTTCTCGTTTTTCCTTGTTTTTCCCAATACTCAACTTCTCATCAACCCTGACAACAACAAACTGGAAAATGTAATCATTATGGAAATGAATACCTTCTTCAAAACTGTTCTGGACCATCTCACTAGTGTGACAGTATGGTAACATGTTACACTGGTCAGGAAATGCTTCGGTGTAACCATAATGGAGATAGAATATCCCCATTACCACTGTGTTACAGTTGTGTACTATAGATTATGACTGCCTACTATGGACTTTGGTGATTAGGGAAGTGTTCTGGGTATGCTATGTGGGTGTTACAATGTGTAACATCAAATTGCAGAATGAAGCATATTTCTCATACTGTATGTATTCTATCAACCCCTTTTTTCAATTGTCATCTCCACCACCATCACCATCACCACCATCACCATCACCACCATCACTATCACCACCATCACCATCACCACCATCACCATCGCCATCACCACCATCACCATCACTACCATCACCATCACTACCATCACCATTACTACCATCACCATCACCACCTTTGGGTATTTTACTCATAAATTATTCCTCCATCAGCTGTATGTAATACGCCCCTGCCAACTCTCAGCAAAGCCAGATCCTCTGCCAGTTGGGATGGCAGATCCACTGCTGTATTCAAACCAAGATCTTACCGACTTCATTTCAGCAAATGCAGATCCACTGTTTGAAGCGAAGCCCTATCCCTCCGTACCAGCAAGCACAGATCCACTGCAACCAGCGAAGCCAGAACCACCGCAACCAGCTTGCTCCCACCGATGCCAGATTGTCAGGAAGGTAAAAGTGAGCATGTCAGAGCAGTGAAACTAAGCATGACAGAGTTGAGGGAGCAAAGCCAGATCCAAAGCTTCTTGCCAGCTTATAGCAAATCCAGATTCTCCACTGCCAGTAAAGCCATATTCACCACCACCAGCTTGCTCCCAGTGAAGCCAGATCCATTGCCACCAGCAAGGCCTGTTTCACCCCTACCAGTGAAGTCGTATCCACCACTACCAGCTTGCTCCCAGCAAAGCCAGATTGTCAGAGAGGTAAGAGTAAGCATGTCAGAGCAGTGAGACCAAGCATGTCACAGTTGTGGGAGTGAAACCAGATCCAAAGCTTCTTGCCAGCTCATAGCAAATCCAGATTCTGTGCTACCAGTGAAGCCATATCCGCCGCTACCAGCTCACTCCCAGCAAAGTCAGATTGACTGGTACCAGTGAAGGCAGGTTTACCCCTACCAGCGAAGCCAGATCCACTCCTACCAGCTTCTTCCCAGCGAAGCCATAACAATAGCTTGTTGCCAGCTCATAGCAAATCCAGATTCTCTGCTACCAGTGAAGCCTCAACTACCCTTACCAGCATGCTTCCAATGAGTCCAGATCCACTGCAACCAGAGAAGCCAGTTTTGCCCCTACCAGCAAAGCCGGATCCACTGCTACCAGCTTGCTCCCAGTGAAGCCAGATCAAATGCTTCTCGCCAGCTCATTGCAAGTCCAGATTCTTTGCTACCAGCGAAGCAACATCCACCCCTACCAGCATGCTTTCAGCGAGCGCAGATCCACTGCTACCAGTTCACACCCATCAAAGCCAGATCCACAGCTACTTTCCAGCATATAGCGAGTCTGAATTCCCTGATACCTGCGAACTCATGTCCACCACTACCAGCTTGCTCCCAGCGAAGCAGAATTGTCAGAGAGGTGAGAGTGAACATGTCAGAGCCATGAAACCAAATATGTCAGAGTGCTAAAAGTGAGTATGTAAGAATTGTAAGAGCAAGTATATCGGTTGTGAATATGAGCATGTCAGAGTTGTTTGGGCAAGCTTGTCACAGTTGTGAGACTGAGTATGACAGAGTTGTGGGAGCATTATAAGCTTGTCAGAGTCATGAAAGTCAGAGTGTGTGCTTGGCACAGTTGTCCAAGTGAGCATGTCACAGTTAAAAGAGTCGATGTTAAAAATGAGAAAAGAGATGTCAGAGTAGCAAATAAATGAGTAATTGTAATCCATAATTAGTAAATTGCAGTATATAATACATGTGCTACAATTGAATTACTGTGTAAATTCAGTTGTGCTTTCAGTAAATTACGCGTGTAATATCGGAGGTTATAGGAAATGGCTGTGGGGTAGATTGTATGATTTAGTGATATTGGTGTTACAGAAGGTTACTGTACGCCATATGGCCTATGGTGGATTATATGTAAAAGAATATCTTTTCCCAGACACTGAAGGTCATACTGAACTCTGAGAATGCCAGCATGATATGCTATCTGATAAGCATTGGAAGACAGATTATATGCTTTGGAAAAATGCTGTAGCTGTTATGCCATAACCATTGTGCTGAATCTCTCTATTGACCCAAAGTCACTGACTCTCTAAGTGTGATTGACATGTAAGCCAGAACTAAAGTGTATACGGCTCTGCTGTGCACAACCCTCAACCAACCCACATGGTGACTGCACTCAATCGGTCCCCACACTCCTGCAGGGTGGTATCACGACAGTAAAACAAATCCACAAACAAAGCAAAGATTGACCCTTGCCTGAAGTTCATCCCAAACACTCAACTGTGGCTACAGCTCCTGCAAAACAATAATCCTCTCACTCGATATCACTTGATTTGGCTGCTCTGTCACCAGGACCTTTCCGTAGATGCACTTTTGCCAGCATTTGGTGTGGTGTACCGTCTGCTCTCTTTTGATTGATGCAGCATTCCTGCAACCTTTGTATACAACCGGAATAACCCTCCAATCAGGTGTGCCACACCCAAATGACTTCCTCAACCTCGACCATTACACTCTGCTGGTACTTTGTCATATATCTTGAACCTGTAGCCATTGACAGGCACATTCTGCAACCCCCAATTCGTAAGCCACAATTGCGACAGTGAGTTGTGTACTCCTTAGACATGCCAGACATTTCTCATAACAGCCTCCTGTTTCCGGCCTCCTGGCAATTGCAGTTTTAGTTGTACATCTCCATGTCTGATGGCCTTGCCTGCTACCCTGCCAGCCAACTCGCAAATCACCAGCTTGTCTCTGTCAGTATACTCTGCCCAGTGTTCGAAGTTGAGCTGATCTCCGTATATGTGAGAATCGTTGGCACAATCCAAATACCAGCTCTCCTTTGATGGGGCTTCTCTGCCAGCAGTGGTCATCAAATACTACTCAATAGATGTTGTTGTCGTCACTGCAGCTGTGGCTGTCTCTCGTGGTGCTGAGCTTTCCTCCTGCACAGTACTTGAACAATACGTCACAATGCACACTATCTGATGGCATCTGTAGCATTCCTGAGTATGTCTATGGCGATGCTTCTCACTCTCTGAACTACTACCATCGCCCATACAACCGCTAGAAGGGGACATCCAGGACTTCCAAGTCTGCTTCGAATTCGGCTTGTTCCTCTTCATTTTCAATTTAGAGAGCATGACTGCTACTTCTGAATTGTCACCATTCTGTAATCAGACTTTGTGGGCTTTGATCGTCGTAACAATCTTCTTTGGTTCATTAGCCAGGGTGTCGATCCTGTCGTACATCAATTGGGCGAAAAACCTCCAATCAACATCCTTACGTATAGCCTGCAACAGGTAGTAGCTGTGTTCGCTCTTTGGCATTGTACCAGTCGAACTCTCTGCACAGAGGTCAAAGTTATTTACATACCCCAGGGGCTTCGATGCATATTCCTGCAGATCCTCGCAATCCCTCAACTTCACCGCTGACATTTCATCTCGCAAAGCCCACTTATTCAGCTTTACCATCAATTCATACTCCTCCTTCCACTGATCCCACAGCGCCTTTGCCTCTTTCTGAACACCATACTGCTGCTGCATAGACCTCTCCATCATTAGGAGAATGGTCAACCTAGTGATTCCGTACTGCTCATGCCATGCTATGAACTCTGTCGCGTTGTTTGGATCCGGTGCTTCCTCCGGATCCTCGACACCACTGAGCACCTGTTACTGCTCCAAGAGTAAGTCAGTTTCCAAACTCCGGCTGTTGTGGTCTGTACCATCACACTTCTTAATCGAGATTGCTCTTGATTCAGCCGTCTTGTCATCCATATGCACATACAGTTGGTCTGTACTCCTCTCAGACCATGTTGATGGAGCCATGATTACTGTTTGCAATGGTTCCAGATTGTCACTTCAGGCCTGGGTCCGGGTCGAAACCAAACCGTTGCCAAATTGGCGGTCCAGGTCATCAATACACCTGAACCATCAATTCAGGTATGGTTTGATGGAAGTTTCCCAACCAGTCTGATATAGGCAGGTTCTCAGTGGATTGACCAGCGGGTCCATCAGTAGATTTCTATAATGCTCTTGTTTTTGCTGCATGATAATAGTATCTTATCAAAATCACTTTTTCAACATCCAGTAATCGCTTTTTGCATGTTTTGCCGTTTGCGATAATGATTATTTTGGAATCCATGTATTTGCTTTCATATGTTGTATTTTTGCCTATTAAGGTGGTCAATAGTTCGGTTATGAGATTGAATAACCATGCGATGCCTTCATTACCTAATTTGCGAGAACTAACATTGATCACTGTCCGTTGAAGCTCATGTTCATGATGGGGTAAGGAAGATATCATGTACTGTTTTGCCTGCAAAGGCAGCAATTACTTCATATATGGATTAATGCCACAAAGTGACACTTAGATTAGCCAAGATGCAAAACCAAAAATTGTTGACACTGTGTTGACACTCATTGTCAGGATGGGGCAGGGAGCGTGTCGCTTTTGTTTTAGCCCCTAAAGGCAGCTAAAATGTCATTTATGGATGTCTGCAACCAGTCACCACTTAGATAACCCATGATGCAAAGCCAAAAATCATTGACGCTCCGTTGATGCTCATTGCAGAATGGTGCAGTGACCATGTCACTTTCTCCTTCGCCAATAAAGGCTGCCAATAGGTTGGACATGCATAACAGCGACCAAATCAATTTTCAATTGCGTTACAAACAACATTGAAATTCGTTGACAGTTCAGTGACATTCATTTTCACAATGGGGCAGTGACCGTGTCACTATCTTTTTCTACTTATGAAGACTACCGATAGGTTGGTTATGCATAACAGTGACCAAATCAATTTTCAATTACCTTACTTACAAGACACACAATTGTTGACACTGATTTTCAGAATGAGGAAGTAACCGTGTTGTTTGCTCTTTTGCCTATAAAGGCTGCCAATATGTCGGTTATGCATAACAGCGACCAAGTCACATTTCGCTCACTTTACTTACAAGACCAAAATTCATTCACACTTCTTTGATGTTTATTTTAATGTATTGTCTATTCGAAATCTGCTGCCATCAATAATTGTACGAAGAATTATTTGAACTGATTGGTTCCATTTGTGTGTAATTGAGACTCTGCCCATTGGCAAAGCCGAGCCCAGTAATATTCTTGCACGGGTCGCTCTCAGTCTATGAAAATTTATATATCTTGCTGAAATGGTTATTTCGCCCGCTATGGATCAGTTTATCAACAAATACTCAAATGCAACGGCTCACTATTCTCCCACAATATTTCTCTAAGCAAAATTCTCGGTCAAGCAACATATAGAACCCGGTGAAAACATATTGACCCATTCTGTGCTACTTTTTTTGTTTCCCTTATTCCTCCTTGTTTCCATGGTATTGACCACCACAAACCAGTTTTAAACCTTCTGTTTGACCACTGTCGGCCGGATAGACCTGGGAACATTTCGTAGGGCATTGACATCCCACCGCACTGAGCTTTCAATGTCTTTGATGGCATTGTCTAGCTTTGCATCGGATACATCATCAGCCTCGCAGTTATCGTCACTCACATTTGCAATATCCAAGTCACCAGTCCAGTTAAGCTATTTTCCGGTGGCAAAAATACTTTCAGTGGAACTATCCTCATCACTTTGGCTGGATGACGATTGATTCTTTCTATTCAGAGGACATTTAATACTTGAGTTTGTCCTCCAGGGAAGTTCTGTGCAGACAAAGCTGGTGGCAAATGTGATCTTTCTGACAATTTAAACACAGCCGCACCATCATGTTGAAAGTTTGACCAGTATGCTTTGACGATCTCATCCATATCTGAAATGAATCCTATAGCTGTCATTTTCTAGTTTTAAGTGTGACATTTAGTGTTAGCAACAGTTGCACCCCGCTAGAACGGTTCCTGGTTGGGGTTGGAACCAGACCCAAACAGTTGCAACTGTTTTACCACTTGAAAAACCAGGACTGTTGCTTTTGGGCCAGTTTCCACCTCAATACCAGACCTTTGCGAACCCAGATTTTTCGCTCCAATTCAGGATATGAGTTCTCATCACATTGCAACATGATCTATATGTGCATTACGCAGTTTCAGGAGCTCTTTCAACAGGGGGTCTCCGACTGGGAATCGGAGCAATATTCATTGAGTCGCTGTTTAAAACCCGCCATTTGGGTGTGATTTTGAGTGTGATTTGATAGCAACCCAACAAATATTGATCAGATTTTAAATTAGAGACCAGGGCATGAAAGAGCTTCTAAAACTGCATCTATTACATATATACTATTGTGTGATACGATAAGCACTCGAAAACCTAATTGCAGCCAAAATTGTAGGAACTGCAAACCTTCACCGTGGTCCAGTTCCAACCCAGCTAAAAACCAGCGGTTTTATTTCCAGTCCAGCTTACAGTGCCGCCAAGAATCAGTGGGTCACGTTGTTGGATGAGTCTCGAACCAAACCAAACTGGTTGAGCGGTCCGAGTCTGGACCATTCGTGGGGTACCCGGACCCATTGCTAACACTAGCGAGATTGCATCTGTGTAGCACATAGGGGTGGGCCGCCCTGCCATATCTCTAAACAGTTGGGGACCTTGGCCATTCTGTGCACTTTTACTTCATCTGCCACTTGCTTCATGTCGAGGTCGTTTCCAGGTTGTATCCAATGCTGAGTCATTGCCTGCCAATATCTTGTTATTGGCTCCAGCAAACTGCCTTACAACGACTTTTTTGCGAAGGGTCTCGCCTGGTGTTTTTGACTGCCCCCAGCTGATAACATCTCGCCCAAGGGGAAAACCTGCCTCCCCTCTGACACCATGTGGTATGATAGACAATATGTCGCGTGCTGCATTAGAGGGATTGGCATACTTGGAGTGTGATTCTTCTGCTTGGCGCCACCAGTCAGTGATATCCAGTATCCAAAAGGTATTGCTAATTTCCATGGGGTCGGAGTGATAATCATTAAGATTTGGATGTATTTCTCCCAGTTCTTTGGTGATTCAGGCGGTGAATTCTAATAGAGCACTGTGACTGTCAATAAGCATGCTGCGCAATCACTTCATCTGGGTGTCATTTCAGCCCGATGTTCAGGCGTCCAGTATCCATCCTCTTTGCTGGACAAATCATATGGATCAAACGAGCATTGACCTGATCCACAAGCAGTTGATGAGGGGAAGAGATTGTTGAGCGGTATATTTTTGGGTTTCATGACGGACAATCGTCTATGTTTGGCACAGTATTCATTCGCTACATACTTCAGAAACGCCACCTGGTATTGGGTGGTATAAGATGTCTTGTCCTCAGGATGAATAGCCATGCCCAGGTCCCACTTCCTAATGAATCGCAACTGCCGGAAAGAAGCATGGATGTGTCCTGAAATGAGAATCACACCTGTCATTGGAGTAACCTCAGCATAATATTTGGACAACTTCGGTCACCCAAACTTCACGGCGAAGTATATGTATCCCTTCTATTGAGTCTTGTTCTTAGCTAATGCTCTCATAACATCATTCATATGATTGAACATGTCAGTGTAGAAAGTGATAACGTGATGCAGAGTTACCATATGCCTTTTCGACATCCACAGGGTCCAGTATGGGAATGGCCATACAACTTCCATGAAGTAGTTGACAATTGTCCATTCATCCTGCGTTGTGAAGAGTGGGCGGTAATCCCGGTATTCTGGATTGTTGAGCCACTCGGGGGTGACTTCTTGTAATCAGTAGGCTCACTCAAGCAACTCCATCGTCAAATTCCACCCAGTTTTCACATCCATATTCGCTACTACTGTGATTTGTACTTTGGCCTTTTGACAGTCAGTGAACTCGCTTCGACATCCCGGTGTCAGGGTAATGAATATAGCTAGCATTCGTTGCCATAGTAAGGTCAGTCTCTGGACATTCAAAATTTCTTGAAACTCGTACTTTCTCGAATATCTTTGCCAAACTTGGTCTCATGACCGACACCCTGTTGATTCTAGGGTTACCCTCATTTCGAAGTTGTTGACTCTTCCCGATGTCTGTGCTTTCAGTCTATCCAAATCGGTGATCGCGCACTTGGGCTTCCTAAGACTTGGTGCGGCCTTTCACACTTTGACTGCTCATGAATGCACCTAAAGCAAGCTGAATGACATGCGCCATGCACAGTATGTGCTTTCTCAATGCAGGCCACTCGATTCTGGAGGCCTCCAGGGTTGATTGTAGTTCTCGAGTGATTCAGGAGTATAAGGAAGCAGTATCGGTCATCATTCCAAGCAAACAGCCGTCGGTACGCTCAAAACGATCAAGAACTGCTTTCTGATATATGGCTAGCCTTGCGCCGGTATGGTGACCCTGGACCAATGATCCATAGTTAGGTTTCGCAATGGGAAAAGAACAGGTAATCGACCTCATTGAAAGTGAGTTGTACTTCGTCCAATGCCCAATTTTGATCCATGTTGTAAGCACTGAACAACGTATTGGCAAATTTATTCGTTGATGTCCACCTGTACACAGCTAAGCTAAATATATTTCTTGGTGGTAATTGCTTCTAAATTGCATCCACTGTCAGTGAGTATTCCCTCTGCCAAATGTTGCTAAGGGTGCTGGCGGACGGAAGCACCAGCTCGCTGCTTATGCATTATATGACCGTCGTAGCTCTTGGATAGATATTGCATTCCCTCCAATATTAGGTGAAAGAAATCGTAACATGAGGTAGCGATTCCAGGTGTCTTCAATGATTCCACCAGTCCGGACGGAACCGGTCTGGGGTAGGGCTCAGTCCGGTCCGGTCCCACCGGAAGGTCGGACTGGACCGTGCCCCAGAATGGCAGTCTTGGACTGGACGGGCTTGGTCTGGACCAGTCCAAACAGCATAATATTTATCAATTTCAAAGTAGATCCGAAAAACTAGAGAAGTGAGACAGTAATCCCTGCAACCCTAACTCAGACACAACCCGAAGGAAGATCAGCAGCCAAGGCCCAGTGGGAGGCCGACAAATGCAGTGAGCACTTTGACTACAGACTGAAGGGCAAAGCAGGCAATAGGGGACTTATCCCAAATTCCCAATGACAAGCGCAAAGTCATTGGCAACAAGATTCTACCAACTAAAGTGTGGGCATGCGCCTACCGGAGCTTACGTATACCGATTTGGTCACCGAGAGGATGACAAGTGCAGGTGAATGGTAGGACAAACACCGGAGCATCTCCTCCATCACTGCGGCCATGGACGTTGGGAAGTTCCCGCCGGGGTGAGGCATGGAGGCCGCAGTGGCCAGTCTTTCTTTTCTCTCCTTCTTTCTCTTTCGTTTGTCAGTGGGGACGAACGGTAGTAGATGGGAGCTCTGCCATCTAACCGGCTCGCCCGGAGGCGGAGGGAATACGGCCCTGTCATACCATAGCTAGAGTAAATACAGTATGAATAAACAACAACAACTCAGACACAACGTCACTTCATAACAACCACCCTCTGCAAGCAATCACTATGAACCAACCCGCCACTGCTAGCAAGCACCACCACGAGAAACCCAACCATACCAAAGGAGTGGTGAGTGGTGAGTGGCAAGTGGCAAGTGGCAAGTGGTGAGGGGTGAGATGTGCATTGTGACTTGTGAATGGCAAGATGAGTCTACATGTATGAGTATATGTGTATGAGTCTAATTGTTGACTCAGTGTATCAGTAACTCCAAGCATATTCGGGCCGATTCAGCCCGAGTGGACTGGTCCAATGCAGTCCAGGCCAGTTCAGTCCAGGTCCCGAAAAATTGGGGATTGGTCTGATCCCGGTCCAAAAATTTCTTGGACTGGACCTGGACTAGACTGGACGGTTCCAGTCCAGACTGGTCCATTGCTGGACTGGTGGAATCATTGGGTGTCTTCATGAAATATGGCAGTTACAAAGTCCTTAGTTGCCAATTTAGAGCGCTTTGTCTGACAACTCAGTTAATATGGATAAGATCTAAATGTTGAATATGAATTTCCTTTGCGAACTTACTATTGTATTTCCTCAACTTCCTTGTATTTTTAGTATAGCCATAGCTGTTTCATTTACTGTTGAAGTATTCAATTCAGTGACTTCTGACTCTGTTAATCTGTTTAACTTTGCACTTTGTACTTTTGCCAGCAAGTGTTTCCCCATTGAGCTGGTTCCATGATCTGACCGATGGCAAAGAACGTGATGACAAATAATACATATGATGCCAGGGCTGCCGGATACCACATTTCCGCAGTGCCAATAGAAACACCATGAAGGCGCATGTCTGGAAATCTTCCAGGGAATTGAATGCTTCGAGCTCCCATTCATAGATGTCCACCCAGCATTAAATATGATTTGTTCAGCAAGGTCACTCAAATCGCAAATAATGGCTTGTTCATTTTTGGAAGACATCATAATGTCTAGCAACAATGTCTTTAACTATTGTGAATCCGACAAGGTGGTAGGGATTTGAAATCTCCATCATTCGAATTGAGAGACTGTCAAAAGTATTGTTATCACTAAGTAGATTGCTGGTTCTTAAATATTGACTCTAGAGCTACGAGCAAGAAAAACATAAGATCTGTGAGACACTGCATGCCTAGTGTGAAGTTGTATACAAAGACATATTGAAAACACCGACGGCTAAAAAATTCATTTAGGAATGATGCAATGCGGTTTATCGCTGTGTAGCTTGCTGACCTCCCACAATCACTGTTGACGCTCTGTTGAAGCTCATTTTCAGGAGGTGGTAGCGATATCGCCACTATCAGTCTTGCCCATAAAGGTGGCCAATACTATGATTCTGCGATAGTCCAGTTGCATAGCCCTGTGAGTATCTAAGATGCAAGACGGAAAATTGTTGATGCTCCGTCGACACTCATCATTAGGTGGTGGTAGCAATATCGTCAGTAGCATTGTCACCAATACTGGCGGCGAGTAGTTTGATCATAGGTTGATGCCATTGCACAGCCCTTGCACTATCTAAGATGAGAGACCAAAAATTGTTGACACTCATTTTAACAATGGGGCAACAAGCGCATCGCTTGCCTTTCTACCTATCAGACGACCAATAATTTCATGTTGGAAGGATGTGACTTTGCAGCCCATTGATTGCTGATCGTGTAAGAATAAACATGATGGATGCTCCGTTGACCCTCACCTTGAACTCATCCTAACAGTCATTGTATGTGCAATAATTGGATGCAAAAATTCAGATAGTCTTTACTGACACCCAAAATATCATTTGTATGCATAATCATTTGCATCCCAAAGCTTCTTCGCCTTTCAATTCCTGATCCACAACTATACTTGTCTTTTGAGCAATAGATGACGTAGCCGTATCTCATTCCAGTGCTTTCAGCCTGCAATTTCTGGCATGTAGATCCATTCACCAGTTTTTGATTAATATTACCCGACGTCCTCACCTTTCCTCATCCAGCTCCATCTCCTCGATTTCCATGACCTACCATAAGCAATTTTCAAAATCTCCACTTTGTGCACCAGGTATGTGTGGAGCATTATGCAGTTTGAGGCATGGATTAGTGCAGCATGACAGTCACCAATCATACACATTCATATCGCACACTGACTGCTCCTTCTATGACGTGAATGACATCACTGACAGAAACCTTGTTATTGAATTTGGTCTATATTTAGTGGATGCTTTCGCACTTTCTGATAACTGACAAGTCAATATCAAGTATTTTGGTCGTATATCAACATGATTTGGAGTCTGCAACGCTTGCATGGGGCGTACAAACATTGCACATGCACAGATCAATTATCATGTCTCACAATTTGGTCACTGAAAGACAGAAGAAGCTGACACATAGTAAAATAGATACACAAATTGCTTTTCAAGGAGATTCATCATCACCAATTGGAATTTGCCTATCTATTCCTCCGGCGATGCAGAAGCCATCACCATTACTTTGTCTGAATCCAATTGCTATATCATAATTATGTTGGGAGGCAATATGTAGCGGTAACCGAATACAGATTCGGCAGGCTTCGCATTCTTACTAAGTGACCAATCCGGCGATGAGTCGAGAGATAGAGACACTATGCGTTCGTGACACTGAGGTTCCCCAGAACCTAGCCTCATATGACTACTTCCTGGTCGAGAAGTCCCTTGCAGCATTCGCAATATTCCAAGGACGAAGTCAGGAGTCTATATAACCTCCCCAAATGTTGTTCGTGCAGGTGTAGCTGCGACATTGTCCGTTTGCGGAGTAACAACTGCTGGAACCTTGATTTCAGCTGTCCCGCACTTCATGTCTGTTTCAAAGAAGCAGTAAACCGCATCCCCCCATCCCGGTTGTGTCAATTCATCAATCTTCATCTGCTTCTGCCTAAACCTCTCCATGCTGAGCTGTACTATTTTGGAGATTGTGCCCATCACCCAGCTGGGTCTGTCATCTTCACTCAGCATGCCCAGCCCTGTATCTGATTCAGCATCTTCCAAATCTTCTGCATCCTCCTCATCGTCGGAGAGGGCAAGAGTGCTCAGACTGCTTCCGATCACATCCATTATCATCTCAAATGTATTTTCACACATTCTGGTTGTCAATCCCGCATTTCCGGCATTTTTCATATTTTCCTGCTCCTGCTTAATTGCTTTCTCTGCGTCTTCAACTCGCTTTCTTCCCACAGTGGTTTCTCTCTCCACATAATCCTCAATCCATTGCTCTTTCTCTTTGTTGCTTAAAAAGTGCATTTCTAGTCTTTTCTCCGCCACAAGCTTCATTTTGGATTGCAAGCTGCGCAATGCCCCAAGGGCTTGGACTCTTCCTGCTTGCATGCCGCTCCTGCCTTCATTCGCTTGATGATATCATCGGGTCGAACTATTTATCCATTTGCCGTAATTGCCTGCCGGTAGTGGCGACAAGTTCTTTTTCACACTGTTAACCATTGTATTTTGAGTTGACTTTGTTATTGGGTGAGAGATTGGATATTGCAAGATATGGAGAATATGGAGGCAAGCTTCGTCTTTGATGTCAAGGTTGGTACATTTGATCAACTTGAACAAAGCAAAATCTGCATTATGTCCGTCATTAAATTGGGATTAGTTATGCTAATGGTACAATGTGATTTGATTTTTAGTCTCTGTTTCATGTTCAATCCCCAGGATTTGTTGAGACAACCATCACCAGCGGTCCGTTCCATTGTAGAATATCCCGTTGATATCACAAAAACCTCAGATTTCAGATATCATTCACGTCTAGTTATCCCTGTACACAAACACACATCATCGGACGAACATACTGCAAATCGTGGGACAATTGGAAACCCCTGCAACCTGTGGCTATATCCAGCAGGATTCATCTTGAGTGGATCATGCATGTTGCCAGTTACTCATTCCATTTTGACTTGAAGCTAACTATTTTTCCCTCAGGACTTCTCACTTCTTTTCATTATCATCTTCCTATCCTTTTCCACACCTGCAAATCATGGCTACACAAACACCTCAGCAAGGTGAGAGCAGATCTGAATCGAGCCGACCGACAGGCCTTGCATTCAATGCAGCGCATGCTGGGACACAGCAACAATGGAGACAACAGTTAGTCTACCATGACATTTCCAATTCAGCCACCGACAATATCACCCAGGATGCACATTGACAAATGGTCTGTAAAACCAGCAGCAGCAAGAATATGAAGCAGCTTGTGATAGGATGTGAGTATATCCATATCAGGGTGCATGGCCGTCAACTGACGATATAACATACAGCTGGGATACGTAGAGAGCTATGTGACCAATCTATCGATGCCCATAATGGGAAACCTCCACGGTCGACCAAGGCATTTGTACGCACAGTACATGAAATCAAACATCATGCTGGTGTCAGTTCTGGGATTTCTGCGGTCCAATTTCATGATAAGCATCACTGAGAGTGGGAGAAACAGGCTTTGAACACCTTAGAGGAGGCTACGGAGTTATATATGGTTGAGGTGATAGCCAAATCTCACTTTTGGAAGCAGCAACTAATTTCTTGTAGGTTTTCAATAGATCCACTGGTATGGCAAGGCAAGGAGGTCGGGTACAGCTAGAACAGTCCGATATGCACCTTGCCTTGAATTTGGCCGAAACAGCCAAGGGACGGTTTTCGCGCACCACAATAGAGGAAACTCAATACGTTATCAATATACCTCGCCATGAAGTCTGTCAAGAGAGGAAGCGGGGAGTTGAGTTTTCTGGTCATTGAATGGTGAAGGATGCGATACAAAGACACCCAGCTGTGGTTCGCAAATATCACATGGATGGCTGCCTTCGTTGCCAATATTACACACCAAAGAATTAGCAGACACACTCCAGGCACAATGGAACAAGAGCACCTGTACTAGACCGATGAAGACAGCTGACACCTGAACCAGCACCAACTCCGCCCAGAACTCCACCCGCGCCACCCAGTCAAAATGAGGGAGCTCAATGTTTGCAAATCGACCTTGTGGCAGCCAGATATGCCTATTTACATGCTCCTCTTCCCAGTGCTGATATTTTTAATCTTGGTGCATATGCCAAGGATAGCAAGCACGAGAAAGATTTTATTCCAGATTTGCAGCCTGATGATGGAATATTCACTTGTTAGTACACTATCTGCTGTGTTGTATTGCAGCTAACATCCATTTTTCAGACAAGAGCAGCCTATTGAGCCAACCTGGAAGTGAAGACGAGCATTGATCAAATGGAATGGGATTTTTGAGTGTATTACTATCTACAATTAGTGGACACTTTGAAGTATATTTTAAAGGATATATGTATATGTATTATTAAAGAATAATGTCATCATAAAGGAGAAAGTACATGAAGACGATAGAAAGCCTGGCAAAACACCATTAATGATATTCTATACCAAATCGAATGATTGTATATTGTCCATACGCCTGCGGCAAAATGAGCGTCAACAGAGCATGATTGATTGTTGTTCTTGTAAGTCAGGTGATTGATAAAAGACTTGGTCGCTATGAAGCATAATGAAATTATTAGCCGCCTTTATGGGCAAAAACGCTAGCGATGACATCACTACTATCTCCTTAAAATGAGCCTCAACGCAGTGTCAATGATTTTTGGTCTTGTATGTTAGGTAATTAAGAATTAAGTTGCTAGTGGTTATACATAATCCAAGTATTGGCCGCCTTGGTAAGCAAAAAAGAATGCAACATGCTCCCTGCCCCATCTTGAAAATCTGCGTCAATGGAGCATCAACGATGTTTGGTCTTGCAACATGGGCAAGCTAAGTGGCACCTAATCGCAGACATCTATACACAAGGCACTGGCAGGCTTTATAGCCAGATAAGGGAGAGATATTCCCGCGACAGCCTCCAGGACAGTAACAACTCTTTTCATTTAATATTGTCCAACTACATGTTCATGAGTGTTTTATCTTACATAAACGGTGAAAACTTTGTATATAGACAATAATGGCCACATTGAGCCGTGATTAACCATGATGCAAGGCCAATAATCATTGATGCTTCATTGATGCTCATTTTCAGGATGGGGCAGGGAGTATGTCGCTTTCTCTTTTGCCTATAAAGATGGCCAATACCTCTTTTATGAATATCTGCAACCAATCTCCACTTAGATTACCCAAGATGCATGACCAGAAATCATTGACACTCTGTTGACAATCATTTCCAGGATGGGGTACAGAGCGCGTCTCTATTTGTTTTGATTATAAAGGCTGCCAATACATTAAGCAAAGATAATGATGTACCAATGTCAATATTTTGCGATTAACAGTAAGATATCTAAATGCAACCATGAATAGAAAAACCCAAAACACAGAACCACAGATTGGAACTGACAGGTGAAGCCAAACCCAGCATAACCCACGGGCTGACGGATACGGGTACTGGTTCGGCCCACCAACAGGCAGCGGGTCAGGTCTTTGGACAGGCCATGTACCGAACTGAACTGTTTTTGCAGTCCAAGCCTAGACTGCTGGCAGGTTGCCTGGACCTGTTGCTAACACTAGCCGCAATTCAAGTCGAGTTCATCAAATCGACTTAATGCCTGGGTTCATAATGTGCTGTGCCATGTCTGTTATATTGTATCTCTCAATTGACTTAAACTGACTGACTCCTTAAGTCTCTCTGACATGTACAAAAGAACTACTGTACCTGTTGCTCACTCATGCACATCCCTAAACCAACCCATGTGATGACCCCGCTCAAATCCTTCCGCAGAATAGCAACAAGAAAATGATGATGATGTGATTGTGTGCTGTCTTTTAAACTCCCAATCTACGAAATGGTTCAAGACATATTAACATGCGAATATAGTTTGTCAATGGGACAGTTGGTAAACTGGAACAGAAGCAATTTGGAAGTAGTAAACTTAATAACATCTTAAGATGTTCTTCACTGCCAATGTCTTACGGTGGATTGCTCATCAGCAACAACCCGAGTTTCCGTCAGAAACACCCAGGTGTTCCAGACGGCTCTGAAGGCTCTGATGGAACCTCATACCCTCTGATGGAGAATTACACGCTTCTCGTCATGCAGGCAACAGGTCGCATTGCATGCTTACCTCCGTTGCTCTGCGCCCGGAATTCGGTGACATATACCCACCATCAGAACGACACGTGTGTGACACTCTTCACAGGGGTTGCAGTTATGCTGTAGCCATTGACACAATGCCTGGCGATGTTTATGGCTTTCTTCGGCCGATAGCGACATGCTGCACTCTCATTTATGTTTAACTTTGAGATTTTGTCACCTATTGCAATACAGTCTTCGCTTCGGATACATCGCTTGCCGTTGTATTTGCTTCGCCATTGTTGTATTTTACATGTCAGAAATATACTGTCCAATCTTCACCCTCTCCAGCACTATGCCCTCAGTCCTCCACATTCCGCGTTGATCCATCATCGGCTTGCGATGCTGCTTCCTCCTCATCTGTATCCACATCGTCGCCATCCTCACACTAATACCCATCAACATCACTGGTTCACAGGGCAAACCTGCTATGCCCTCAGTCCCCTGCATTCTGCGTTGATCCATCCTCGGCTTGCGATCATTCATCATCCTGAACCGCATCCGCATCTGCATCGTCGCCGTCTTCGCCCTCATATTCATCGGCATCACTTGTTCCCGGGTCATACCTCTCGAGTTCAGTTGCGGGCTGTGGTTGCCGGCTGGCCGTCGGGATGGCATCGCGCTCGTCGCTCTCATCAACTTCATCTTCGTAATGCCTGCTGCCCCCAGGCATCCCGAACTGCAGTCCCTCATCCGTGCAATTGTTGTCTATCGGGATGTTTGGGTCAGTGCTTCCAATCTCAAGCTTCTCAAGCGGCACTTCAGAGGTTAAATAGTCAAGAAGAATAGCATTGTCAACACGCGCTGACTCCACGCTGATGACCATGGCAGGCGTTGGGTTCTCCACCTTTTGGATCTGACGCTTGACTGCAGCAGGAGTGTTTTTATACACCCTCTGGTGGTAGCTCTCCGGTAGTGTATTCCAGGTATTCATCAAGAATGTATACGTGTCTGCAACGCCAGGTGTGGTTAACAACTTGCGACCCATCGCAGCGCAGCAGGATGTGTTCTTACCACCATCATTCTTGGAATTGAAGTAGTTCGAGCGACCAGGGCTGTCCGCTTTCAGCCATGACTTGGAAGCTTTCCGATGAACACCTCTGTTCTTTTGCCACTTCAGGAGAACATGGCGCAATGCAGTGCAGGTAAACATGATCAGTGGCGACGGTATACGACCGTCCTTGTCGTTAATCATCGAATTATAAAATCCATCAGCATACTTACCCCGGGTATTCACCCAATGATAGAATGTAATGTAGATGAACCGCAGGATTGCTTCCGCCAGGAAGTAATGTGGACGCTGGCCATTTGTTAGGAGCTTTCGACTCTCTCTGCGTTGGATTTGGGCCGCGTACACCACCTTCCACATGCTCTGCTACAGGAAACAGGTACTTAATGTCTGCCAGAAGGGAATCAACAAATTCCAAATGCTCTGCGGAGGATTCAAAGCGGTGGAGATCATAACACTCTGCTGTGTTGTCCCATGCTGATTGCTTATAATGGGATTTAAGCTTATCGACTTGTGCTCGAACTTGGTACCAGTTTGAGCATGTAATATTCCATGTGTGCTGTTGCTTCAGCATACCTCTTTCAAGATATCCTTTGTGCGCGCCTCAAATGCTATGGACCAAATGTTGTTTTACTGCATAGTGGTGTTCCAGTGCGTCTCGATAGTCTGCCAGTGTGGGGCTTCAGCGAATGCTTTCGAAACACGTTGCATTGCATAACTTACTGTCTTCAAGCCACTAGCACTCATAAATGGCCATTTGTTCCACATGTAGTGCTCCAGGAGTCTGCCCGTTGCAAACACAAGATACATCATGTCTCAGTGACCAGATGACTGGATGGTGCGACTGCCGGAGAGCATTGATCGAGGTGTAGACACCGCCTGCAGTTGCAATTGCCACTGCCTCTGTCACTGATTCTTTTTGGTAGCTCGCATTCAGAGTGGATTTGTAATGATTGCGCAGGCTTCTGGATTAGAGATAAGGGTAGGCAGGGTTTCAGGACTGCTGAGAGGAGTGGGAGTGATAGCAATGCCAGATGCGGGGCCGGATGCAACGCGACGCATTGAAGTACCTCCGGGTGCTGGTGTGCTACAACTGCGTGTACCTGGCTCGGCTGTTAGAGAATCTATTGACCGTCGCTGTGTAGCAGACGGGGTGAAAGTCACGTGTTGAGGGATATCTGCAACGTGAGAATTGTTCAGTGAAGATGAGGGGGTGGAGTTCTGACCTTGGATTGTAGAGGCTACAGAACTCCCTCCTTGTGAGGAATCCCTCTCGCCAGCCGGTACGGAACCGCGTCTCTCAGCAGGCGGAAGTTGACAATTCCCTGACCGCCCACGCTATTGTTGATTCTGACGATTAGCAAGACTTTGAACATTTCGTACGACCGGAGTCGTGTCTGGGTAAGGGCTTTGGGAAGCAATAGTCCGATATAGATGTTCGATGTTAAGAATGTAGGAATACTTTCCTGTGCATGCATAGGCAACGGCAGGCGAGGTTGACTCCGATTTGAGCGACCAGGGAGGGTTTCGACAGAAAAGGGAGGCGCAGTGTAGACTATGCTAGACTCTACACCCTGACAATACTCAGTGACAAGATCCCTTGAAAAGCATTCAATTATGGGGTTAACTGCCATCAGAGTAAACTCAGCATTAATATTCACTGTTACACCCACGTCTGAAGGCCTCTTTGCACTGCATGAACAGTGTTTATGCCTTGTTGGCGTGGTTATCATAGTATTGCACTCGTTCTGGGCGCAATACTTCGAACGATCAATTGTGTATATTTTCAGCTTCCTGGTGGAAATCCCCGTTTGGCAGAGCTAATAGCATCGCAAAGCGCACAGTGACGTATTCTCCATTCTATGACATCAGTTGCATGTGCTTTTTCCACCACTAGGCATTGGTAGCCATGTTGGATGGTTGCACAGTTGGGACAACTTGAGAACTACTCAGTTTGCTTGGAGATGCACAAGGTCTAATCCGTAAAAGTGGTATGTGAGGCAAAAGCAACACCCGGCGTCGCTAACTGTCCTCACGGCGAGTACTACATCTCGTCTCGAGGCTCCTCATTCATGAAGTGCCTCGTGGTTGCGCAAGAAGAAGCCTGCGCTGTTTTGTGTTCATTAACCAACAAAACGCAGGATATGAATCAAATCGCAGGAACTCGAGAATATATATCCCTTCTTCCCACCTACACCTGCATTCTCTTTTCCTCCCGTATTTGACGCACCACCAGCATCCTCAACTCTCTCGACATCAAGTGACTTGCACAAAACAATCCATCCAGTTCCAAAACACACCTGATAACCTACACAACTTTGTACGTTCCCTCCAGGTCTGCTTCCGCTACATGCAACTGTATCACAATGCTAATGCCTCGGATGTCGATTCATTTTCAACTCACAGCGATGGCACCAAGGGGCAGCTGCGAAGGAATGGGGAAGGCAACTGCTAGGGCAACAATGCCGACATTGGTTATAAATCAACACCTGTTGTTGGATCGGGACTGTATAAAGGGTTTCATCTTGGAACATATCCGTGGACTCATACAGATATACAATGTGTGCAGCATCAAGGATGATAAGGCATGGGACCTCTTATATGATATAATCTTTCTTGATCCAGTCACGACTCGCCACTTTTCACAATTCCAGCTAATGTGGCCACACCACAGGAGCAGGAGTTCGCCTTTTTGGGAGTGGTGGGCAGCCTTCCGCTCATATATGGGGCAAATGTTTGACAAAACCCGCAACCAAATGAACAATTGGAGGTGGGACAACCCCCGTACCGTTGTGGATCACGTTGATGGCTCCAATCCTGAGACAACCGGCTCGCGGAAGGTTCAACGCACTGGTGATAGTTTCTCTCCTTACCGTAGTGATGATCACAGCGCAAAGATTGGGCCCGCAAGCTGCGGGCAGTTCAAGCCAGGCGACTTCCTGGCCGTTAAACCACTGAATTGGGATGAGATAATTCACACGGCTGATGAGGATGAGAACTGGGCGGATCCCGGAGCGCCAAGCAGTGAAAGGAGCCGTCCTAGCGATGCCAATGACAATGACAATAGCGAGGGTGAGGAGGACACGCAGGGCGGTGAGAAAGGGACCGGGAAAGATAAGGGACCAAATGATGGGATGGGGAAAGGGAAGGGGAAAGCAAAGGGGAACGGGAAGGCAATGGAGGAAGGGAAGGGGAAGGGAAACAGTAAATGGATTGATATTGTTGAACAAACCTCAGGGGGAGATGATATCTCTCGTGCTGTTGCTTTGCAGTTGCAGAAGGAAATGAATGAGGCAGAGTCGGACACGGAGGGCTGACTAGAGCAGGTATATTCAGAGCCGGAAGCATTACCCGCCATGTCAATTGCCTCTGATGATGTTACCAACTCTACCGAGTCCAATGGCGAATATGACTCAGAACATGATCCTGATGTGGATAAGCGCATGGAGGTTGATTTGGACACACCGGATGGCATTGATTTAGACGGCAATGTGGATGTGCAAACGGACGGTGACGATGACGAGCAGGAAGATGAAGAGGAGGAAGATGAACAGGAGGAGGATGAGGATGAGGAGGAGGATGAGGATGAGGAGGAGGATAAGGATGAGGATGATAGCAAAGAACCTCGGATGATTGGCCAGGGAGAGATGGTAAAGCCATCGGCTGATGATGTAGATACCATCATGGACGATCAGCCAATCGTACTACCTGAGCAAGGCCAGCAGATACGCGACCATACCCCACTGCCACAACCTCCGCCACCTGCCCCACAGCCACACACCCTGGAGCCTCGCCCACGACCAAGAACTCCGGAGACTGATCCCCTCAGTGGGCTGGATCTTTTGGGCTTGTGATGCTGCAAAAACTCGCCCGGCGGTGCCAACTCTGCCAGAAGCTGAGGCAGCCGGAAACACCCCAGATGTGGATGTGGATCAGCAGCTGCTCAGCGGTTTGGCAGGTGGTGACAGTCTCTGCAATCTCTCTCTCCCCAATGTCCCTCTCCCCGATCCCCCTCTCCCTGAGGCGCGCCTGGATGGCTCTGTAGGGGAGGAGTGATCCAGTACTCACATTGCAGAGGAGGCAACGGTTGTTGTATTCGGGTTAGGGTCTGGTTCTTGTCTTGTTTGGTTCCTTTGTTCTAATCTATTTATCTCAGGCATTGACTATTTCATGTGTCGCGAGGTTTTTGGATTGCTCAGGGTTTATTTTTTCTATGGGTTTTGTATTGGTTTTATTTTATTCAGAGTATTACGGGACATTGCGCATGCAGCGTTTTTGCAACTCCTGGCATGTAAGGGACCTCCTTGTGATGGTGTTAAGGCTCAATAAGTTAGCTGAAAGTATCGTGAGCTTACACACCAGGCAGCTCAGGCCCAGCACCAACAGTCATCCCTTTCAACAGCGTATACTCCGCACCATGCGTGTCATCCACAATGGCAGAGAAGACCCCATTCTGTTGCCCCGAATTTTCATGCCGAAAGAAGTTCACCTCAGACAGCTGGCGACTTATACAAATCATATTACACCATCCTGAACACCTTGAAGCTGCGCACCAGAAGAATCTGACTATTCGCAGCGCGCCCCGACGCGTTGATCCCGCTCAGCGTTGTGAATTCCATTCTAGAGAAGATTCAGTTCAAGACTGAGACGGGTTTCCCTACCTCGAACACATTGAAAGCATCCCCGACTCGGAGTCTCAACCACCACCACCTCCTCCACTGCGACGGACGGAAATGTACCCCAGTGCTGGTGCTCCGCTGATCACTTACATTGCTGAGCCATGGGAATGCAAGGCTCAGGGTGGCCTTGGGACGAACCGACAAAACAATCCCTACTACCTGTTTGCAACGTGTGAACAGTACAAATATATCCGGTGAGGGATCAAGATGAAAGGCATGTAGACATACTATGACAATGTGCTGAAGGAAGAAAACACCGCTCTGCATTTCCCAAGCTTCAAAAATGGGGATAGCGTCCAACAGCTCATGGCTAGCATGCCAGATGATCAGGCTCTTGGGGAGTGGGAACTACACACTCTCGTGGATATGAGATGTAATGACAATCACCAATGCCCTATCAAAGTCTGTAGTCGAGACATCATCAAAAGCGTGAAATGGTCGATGCGTCAGCCAGCCTACACTGAGCATCTCATTCATGACCCTCAGCGTTGCTTTAACAGCGATACACTACCGCAACACCTCTATACCAAAATGCACACTGCGGACTGGTGGTGGGAGACACAGGTAAGGAGATATACTCCAGGATAATAATGTGCTAATCGACATTTAGTCAACACTCAGACTGGGGGAAACACTGGTTCCCTTGATCTTCATGTTCGACAGAACACATCTCTCGAATTTTGCTGGCGACAAGACAGGGTGGGCTGTATATATGACAATTGGCAATCTATCTTCAAAGATCCGCCAGATGCCCTCAATGCACAGCATCTTAATAGTCGCTCTACTGCCGATTCCAATCAAGAACCGCAATCTTCCTCAGAACCAGCTGAGTGAGCAGCGGCAAACAACCCGAGAGGTGCTGAACGAAATACTCCAGTGGGTACTCAAGCTTCTCACCTTGAAACAAATTCCCGGCGCCGAGAGCTGGTATTACAACTTTCTCTGTGCAGATGGCAACTTCAGGCATTGCAAACTGGTTTCAACAGCTTGGCTTGCTGATTGCCCGGAGTATAGTGACCTGAATCATCTCGAGCCGCATGACTGTTTTCGGTGCGAGTGTCCAAAGAAGGATCTTGGAGATTATGTCCCTCCTGACCAGCAACACCCCCGGCACGATCACAACCTATATCCAACGCTCAGCGATGCCAACACCAAGGCACCCAATGCGGAACTCTTGTTGCACCATGTTAACTGAGAATTCAATCAGTTTCGACATAATCCCTGTATCGTGAGCGACCTCCCTCAGCCCGACCTCCTCCATACAATGCCACTCAGCACGCTTGACCACCTCCAGAAGTGGATTTTCCACTTCATGAAGATGCATGAATGGCTCGACATGTACAATGCAATCTGGTTATCTGTGCATGGTCACCACAACCTCACACCTAAACATAAGTCATATGAAGATGTTTCTGAATGGAATTGGAAGGAGATGAAGGAAATGAGCCAGTACATAATTGGTGTTGTAACCCAGTCTCTACGAGGCGGAAGCCCCACTCAGCATCCCATATCCAATCACGCAATTGAGTGCACATGGGCATTGTTAGAATTCTATATGTATGCTCAATATAAATCTCACGATGATGCAACATGATTGAGCTACATGGAGCACGCCTTGCATCGTGATAACACCTTCAAAGATGTTTTCTTACTCGGGCGAGCCGGCAAAGAAGCGAAGGCCAAAGCTGATGCCCTGAGAACGGAACTCGTGAAGAGGCGAAAGGTAGATAAGGAAACAAATGCTGAAACTTGGACGCTGACTAGAAGCGGCACGAAATGCAGGCCTGGTGAGATTATATCAGCCACGAGATAGATGTTTTCAAGGAGTTAGATGCCGACTTCAACTTTCCAAAGATCCACTTGATGCCTCATTGAGTTGAACAGATTCGTCGATACGCAGCCTTGCAACACTAATCTGCTGCGAGACATCAACAAGCACATTCAACAAACCTCAAGGACGGTTGGAACGCCTCCAGTCACAATCTCAGCTACCTGCCACATGTAATCACCTCTCAGCGTCGCATCCTCTGCTTCAAAATCAGAGAGGTCAATCTCCAAGCCCTCGCTCAGCGTCGGGAGACCAGCACTACCGCCTGCAAATTCCTCTCTTCCGGTGCTGATCTGGCTACCCCCCTGAACCCCCTGTCATATGCAAAGCCCGAATTCATGGGACCCCAAAACCACCGTGATGAAAAGCTTCCTAATGCTATGATCAAAGACTTCCGAGCAATACTCAACAATATGCAAGACGCAATGCACCGCATGGCAATATTCAGTGGCACGTGGGAATTTATCAATCATAAGAGTCGTAACAAAACGTATATATCAGATAAACATCTGCACCAAATGGAGCTCTGTATTGACCATTTTATTAAGGTTCCAGTGGAGGGTTCAAATGGGGAATGCATATCTCGAATGTGTTGATGCGCAGGAAGCCGCTGCTGGCGCAGAGGATATCGATGGAACGACTGGATGTGGGGAAAGCAATTCCCGGGGAGGTGTTATGGCGGGCTGAATGGGCGTCTCCTAGTGTCAGCAACGGTTCCAGACCGTCACTTCGGGTCTGGGTCCATGTCGGAACTGAACCGTTGCCAAATTAGCGGTCCGGGTCGTCAATAAACCCGAACTGTCAATTCGGGTACAGTTTAATCGACAGCTCCCTACCAATCCGAATTGGGCGGGTCCTCAGCGGGTCCTCCAGCGGGTCTATCTGTAAATACATATACCGCGCTTGCCTTTGCTA
>Ga0307512_10000310_pt1 | contig 70230 bp, 70 predicted proteins | sample 14_EM_MG_FD_200267 | JGI IMG/M metagenome (GOLD analysis project Ga0307512, IMG submission 200267) | Populus trichocarpa ectomycorrhiza microbial communities from riparian zone in the Pacific Northwest, United States - 14_EM | ecosystem: Host-associated > Plants > Roots > Unclassified | place... | reverse complement strand
GCTGTGATCAATCGAGTTTGGAGATGCACTGGGAGGCCCAGATGGAGTGAACTCAGAGATGCACTTGGAGGCCGTGATGGAGCGAGTTTGGAGATGCACTGGGAGGCCGGGATGGAGTGAACTCAGAGATGCACCTGGAGGCCGCGATCGAGCGAGTTTGGAGATGCACTGAGAGGCCAAGATGAAGTGAACTCAGAGATGCACTTGGAGGCCATGATCAATCGAGTTTGGAGATGCACTCGGTGTTAACTCATGATTATGGCATGGAGAGATGGAGTAGGATGACTTAACTTTGTGTTCTTAGGTGATGGTGGAGTTGAGCACAAGAAAGAGAGAGATAAGAGGAGATGGGGGAAATCATCAGGAGAAACTGAGACTTAAGAGAATTTCGTGTGCGAGTCAATTGACCATCCCTGATACGGCAAGTACGAGTCCCGATCCGGTGGGTGATAACACCGATACGAGGTCTTCCAAACCCAATCAGGCAAGTTGTACCACTGATTTCTCATAGCCAATTGTATCCTCCATATCGTTCTCATCTTCTTCCCCCATCGCTCTCTTCCTTGTCCACAACTCTACCATCATCGCAAGAACACAAAGTTGAGTCATTCCTCTCTATCTCTCCATGCCATCATCATGAGTTAACACTGAGTGCAGCATACACCCAGTACAGCATACACCGAGTACAGTGTACACCTAAGATTGACTGTCGTCCCTTCATTCTCACGATTTCGAGTGGACCCCTGAAGGTAGCTTCAGCTTCCGGTGTACCTCCCTACCGATCGACCGCCACCAGCCAGGTCGTCATAGGAGCTTCAAAGGTAAAGTCACCTTGTCCCATTCCCACGGTTGCAAGTTAACTACCGGATGAATTGAGTCCCGGCCCGCCGTCCATTGACCGCCTCCAAGTACTCGTCCAAACTCGCTCGATCACGGTCTCCAAGTGCATCTCCAAACTCCCTTGCTCGCGGGCTCCAAGTGTATCTCCAGACTGGATTGATCACGGCCTCCAAGTGCATCTCTGAGTTCACTCCATCTGGGCCTCCCAGTGCATCTCCAAACTCGCTCGATCACGGCCTCCAAGTGCATCTCTGAGTTCACACCATCTCGGCCTCCAAGTGCATCTCCAAACTCGATCGATCGCGGCCTCCAAGTGCATCTCCAAAGTCCCTCGATTTCGGCCTCCAAGTGTATCTCCAGACTCGCTCGCTTACGGCCTGAAAGTTCGCACGATCATGGCCTCCAAGTGCATATCCCCAACCACACTCAATCACGGCCTCCAAGTGTATCTCCAAATACGCTCGATTACCGCCTCCAAGTGCATCTCCAAAGTCACTCGATCACGGCCTCGGAGTATATCTCTGAGTTCACTTGATCGTCATTTTCAGGCGCACCTTGAATTGCTCTCAAGCACCGCCTACAGCCAGTCTAGATCTAGTGTGTGTAGATGGGTAGCTATATAGATTCATAGATGCATAGATACATAGATGAGAATACAAACTGAATACATGACTGTGATTCGAGGTGCTCCCAGAAATGTCGCCGGCGCTCCCAGGTGCTCCTAGGCTTGTCGTTAGCGCTCCCAGGCTTGTCACTGGCGCTCCTAGTTACTCTGATAGCTGGCAGGAATGCCCTCCTAGGGTCTGATACACCTGAAATTGACGCATCTAGGTTTACACTCCACATCCTCTCTGACCAGTGACTGAAATACATTTTGCTGATGCTATGCAATGCGACTTGTCACCCGGGCGACGGGTAGCGTGGAATTCACCGTCAGAGGGTACGAGGTTCCGTCAGAGCTGTCAGAGCCATCCTGCACCCCCGGGTGTTTCTGTCGGAAACTAGAGTTGTTGCTGATGGATGACTACACATAACAACCGACGTAATGGTCGAAGGACTTCAAATAGGTATTGGATAAGAGTATTATCGGGAGCCCTACCTACCGCAAGCACCAACTGGGATGGATGTTTCCCAAACGGCTTGCCAAACTAGATGCGGAATGACTATACAAGATGCCTGTAAGCCTAGATAGCCGATGATGAAGGAGGATGAATATTACTACTGACGGGCAGCATGTGAGAGCCACCAGCTGCAAGAGATGTTTTGATATATCAAGATTCCCCAACAAAGCTATACATAAGGGCGTGGGGGAGCACAAACATGCTTGAATATATATGGTATGAATGACCATTTCATGAGAGGCTTACAAGAGAGATAGAAGGTCATACATGATTGACCATCACCAACCATTATGATACGAAGAGCAGAAGCCACAATCCATGATGAGAAGTTGAGCCCACTTCATTTGTGCAGACTGAGAGTGAAAGACTACCGAAGCAACTTCTGCAGCAGTAATTGTGATTCCAAATGGGCACAGCCTGCAAAGTTTTTGATAAGGAATTAGGAGACCCCAAGTGCAAGCATACAGGAAAATATTTCGTCAGCTTGAACAGTTACTGGGATGCTTAGAAGTTAGATATACAGATCGCAATGGGGAAGGCGATGCTAAGGATCGGCAGTGATCCAAAGCCACCATCGATGTGGCCAAATCAAGATGAGGCTCATACTATGATTGGGGACCTCACTGCGATTACTGTGTTGAATTCCAGCAATGACCAACACTTGGTACTCATCATGTGTACAAAGTTGGATGATTCGATGCTGCACATAGCGCATGTGCAAATATTGAGGACAGTGTCATTTTGGATGTTGCTTCACTTTTCGTCTCTTCACTTCAGTACTTCTTTTGATCTCGGCGCTGTACAAAAAGAGTCGCAACTGCTTTCCACCACCTCCAGAGTTAAGTCAACATCAGCAAAATGTAAATCAGACCGGAAGGCATACGCAAACCTCCCAGCCACTTCGTTAGCTCTCACCTGTGCTTCTAAGTACTTCCAGATGCTCCCAGCCCCCCTTGGACTGTTGCAAGGTGCTCTCAGACTCTGCAAGAGCATTCACAGGTGCTCCTGAAAGCACCTGCAGTTATGGAGGTGCATTCAGGATGCTAGGAGATTTGACGATTGGAATATTCAAATATTGGAGCTGCTGAGACCTCTGCGCAGGTCTGCGGGAGACTTCAGGAGCAGCTGAGACCTCAGCACAGGTGCACAGGAGACTTCAAGAGCAGCTGAGACCTCTTCACAAGCTCTGCGGGAGACTTGATGCCATATTCTCACACCAGTGGTTCTTAGCGTTCCACAACCACAAGGCATTTCCTCTGTCATATTCGCCTTTGCTACAGTCACAAGATTTCCACCATCATAATATGGCATGTATTGTCTACGTCTCTATATATATATACATATGAAGATACAGGGATAACAGAGATCGACTCAGCAACAGGAAGTATATATTTGGATGACCCCGGTGTAGATAGACATCATCTCATTCCAAAAAATACACACTCTATCTTTTTCAACACTCGGTCTCATGCACTCTTGCCAAGCTTTCATAGATTGAAGCAATTTGTGCGGTTCATCATGGTGGGTATATCTTCATATCCTCTCACTCTGTTTGTACGCTCCTCGAGCCAGAACTGCTCTTTCTCACAAATTCCCTTCGGATGCCATGCAAAGTGCGCCAGAGTGTTGATGAGGGGATTTCTGCGTTCTAGCTCCAGCGATTTACAACTCCATGCAGTGAGCTTAGAGATGCACTCCGAGGCCGTGATCGAGCAAGTTTGGAGATACACTTGCAGGCTATGATTGAGTGAGTTTAGAGATGCACTTTGAGGCCATGATCGAGCGAGATTGGAGCAGTACTTGGAGGTGGTCAATGTCGAGGCGGTGGTTTGGGAGGGAGGCGCGACGGAAGCTGAGACTGTATTCATTGGTTAACTCATAATGGTGGGAATGTAGAGAATTGAGTACAACATGGTCTGCCAAGAGATGAGAGACTCGCTGGGAGCGGGAGACAGTCGGTGTTGGCATGATGCAGTACGCGGTGTATGCTGTACTCATTGTATGCTGTACTTGGTGTTAACTCTTGATCATGGCATGGAGAGATAGAGACGGATAACTTAACTTCATGTTCTTAGGTGATGGTAGAGTTGAGGACGAGAAAGAGATAGATGGGAGGAGATGGGACAAATCATTATGAGCAACTGGGACTTAAGAGAATTTTGTGTGCGAGTCAATTTACAATCCCCGATACGGTAGGCACGAGTCCCGATCCGGCGTGTAATTACACCAATCCGAGGTCTTCCCAACCCAATCAGGCAAGTCATACCCATGATTTCTCATATCCGCTGGTATTCTCTACATCCTTCTCATCTTCATCCCCCATCTCTGTCTTTCTCGTCTACAACTCTACCATCCTCACAGAACACAAAGTTAAGTCATCCCTCTCTATCTCTCTATGTCATGATCATGAGTTGACACTGAGTAAAAGCATACACCGAGTACAGCATACACCTAGCACAGCATACACTGAGTACAGCATCCACCCATGATTGTTTGTCGTCCCTGCATTCTCATGATTACTAGTTGACCCCTGAATGTTGCTTCAGCTTCCGGCATGCCTCCCTACACAATCGACTACCATCAGCCAGCTCTCCACCACAGCTCAATGGTTAAGTTACATTTTCACATTCCCACGGTTGTGAGTTAACTAACTAATGAAATGAGTCTCAACAGCAGGTGTGCCGTCCATCGTCTGCCTCCAAGGACTCGTCCAAACACGCTCCAATACAGCCTACAAGTTCGCACAATTATGGCCTCCAAGTGTATCTCCAAAGTCGTTCGATCATGGTCTCCAAGTGCATCTCCAAACTCGCACGATTACGGCCTCCAGCTACGCACGATCATGGCCTCCCAGTGCATCTACATACTCGCTTGATTACGATCTCGGAGTGCATTTCTAAGTTCGCTCGATTACGTCGCCTAAGTGTATCTCCAAATCCGCTCGATTACCGGCTGCAAGTGCATCTCCAAACTCGCTCGATCATGGCCTCGGAGTGTACCTCTGACTTCAATCGATCGTCATTTTCAGGCGCACCTCGAATCGCTCTCAAGCACCACCTACAGCCAGTCCAGATATATTGTGGGTAGATGGGTAACTATATAGATACATAGATACATTGATACTTAGATAAATAGATGAGAATACAATCTGAGTACATGAATTTTAACAATTGTTGCACGATAAATAGTAGCTATGGGTTCCAGGCGCACCTGCAGCATTCCAGGCGCACCTGCAGCATTCCAGGCGCACCTGCAGCATTCCAGGCACACCTGCAGCATTCCAGGCACACCTGTAGCATTCACTAAGAAGATGTTTTTCCCAGACTGCTCTACCGTGAATAGAGGAGCTCCTAGAGTTGTCGCTGGTGCTCCGAGACTTGTTGCAGGCACTCCCAGGCCCTTCAAGATGAACCCAAAGTTCTCTCTGGCGCTCCGAGGAGTTGCCAAACTTATCACAATCACTCCCATGGTACTCCTGTAATAGTCAACATAGATCTCAGTTACTTTGAAGGCCGGCCGGAATGCCCTCCTACCGTCTAATACTCTCCTGAAATTGACTCTGCTAAGTTTACACTCCACATCCTCTCAGACACTTCAGGAGGCTTCCGGAGACTAAAATACATTTTGCTGATAAAGTGGGGGTGGAGCTTCCCCATGTGCCAGTTCTGCCAAGTGGCTACCAAACAGTACTGATCAGTTGTGGGACTTATGGGTTTGTACGTTTGTGTACATTGAATGGTTGTTTAATTGATTCCCATTCTTTTCTACTATTGTACAAGATTGCGCAGACCAGGAGGTCTGCACCTGAAGAGGGGGATAATTCAACGGTATGGCTGCACGTGACGGCTCAAGGGCCAGGTAATACCTACTTCATATAGTTGGCTTGCCACGAGCCCTTGATCTGTAGCAATTATCTTCCCTTACCGTAACTTGCCTACCTACTACTCTGTAATCATGCCATATCAATGTGGGAAACCGTACCTTCTCCTATACTCTCATACACGCCCTTACAGCTGAAATAGAATATTTCTGCAATTCTTTCCATTTATAGTGGATATATATATTTCTGGTCATTTATTTGATATTTTAGTAGTCTTTCTTGAAACTCACCACATTCCAGCACATCTTTCGAAGGTTGGTTCAACAGTAGGTTGTAAATACTATGGGGGTGCTTCCACCTAAGTATCAATACTTCAAGTCCAGTATCAATAGGTGCTTTAGTAAGTACTAGGTACACAGCCGTAGTGCCTATCTTAACTCTTATGCATAACTCCAAATGAAATGTATAGATAATCTACACAGATTGTATACACACAAAGGACAAATATGTATAGTCGTTTCAGATGCTACTAGGTAAATAGCATCCACATCATATTGTGGTGTAACACAATATTGACAGTACATATATAGTTATGAACAATCTCAGCAATTAATTAATATCGTAAGGTATAGTCGTATAATTAGTCTCGGTGATTAATTAATATCATCAAGTATATTTGTATAATTAATTACAGTGATTAATTACTATCATAAAGTATATTCATATAATTGATCTCAGTGATTAAATAATGCCATAAAATATAGTTGAATAAATAATCTCGGTGATTAATTAATATCGTCAAGTAAATCCGTATAATTGATTTCACTGATTAATTAGTATCATATTGGTAATAATTTGCCTGTTGATAGTGCAATCTCCATTGACACCTATCTTCACAAAGTCCCTCTTCCTATCTCTTTGATAAATCTGGCGTTCAGATACTATCAGCAATATTACATTTAAGCATAATCTCCCTCTATATTGAATTCTCCACTTCTAAGACGCTTGCACGTTCTTCTCCTTTGCGTTTTGCTATGCATTCCAAATGCGGGTTGTAGTCATTGATTCGAGAAATTGCGATGTGTTTTTTTTTAAACACTCTACCCGAACAGGTATTGTTTAAATCACCTTGTTTATTGGTTCGATACTTAAGAAGTAATTCTCCTCAAGAGTGATGTACTGCTGATTCCGACTCATTGATTCCATCTAACACAGGGATATCAGATTCCAGAATTATTGCCTCTTCGGGATCGCAATTTGGCAAAGGCATCACCACATGGTTCTCAAGATATTCTGAAGGGAATATCCTGTATTGACGATAGTAAATTAATATCTCGGTAAACTGGATGATACTTGCCAGCCACAAAATTCAATGTTCAGCAAATAGCTGATCTTCCTGCTCGAAGCGATCCAGTAGTTATGATGAAGCACACAGGATAACGTATTACTTGTTATTGAACTTATGCTAGACCATGGTGTGGGGGAACTGCATACAATCCTAATAGATAATACTAATATACTTGGTAATAATAACAATAATAATAAGAACTGAAAACAACAATAATATTTCAGCTTTGTTCTCGCAGGTAGGTATCATTTGTGATTCTGGGGCTGTTCTTCCAAAGCCGGAGCATTGTCATTCTTTTATAGCTTACTTGTATTGTATGATTGGTTTTGAAGATTTACTCACCCACATGGGGCCATCATCATCAATCAAGGATAGCTATGATATCATCTGTCATAGTGTAGAGTACTCTTATTGTAAGCCAATCTCATTTGATAGCGACCAGGCTTCCCAAAGATTATCGTGTTCTTGCATGATTGGTTGTGAAGAATTACTCTCCCTGAATGGCCATCATCAGCAATAAGATTTGATCAAACAGTAACTTCAACTTGGATATCTTGCAACTCGTTTAGTTCGTATAGTCGGAACAACTCCTCGCCTGACGTGGTCATTTTGAGTTGTATTTGTAAGTTTGCTTTCTGATAAGGATTAAGCGGCAACCTTCACCATTGAGGCTAGATGGCTTAAATGCATCAGAGGCTTACGTGGCGACTCACCATTGTGCTGCCAATATTTAATCTTGACGTAATACTTCAGCAATATGCTCAGATAGTAGTTTGCTTTGCTCGCATATCCCCACCAGGGGAGTCGTAAGCTTCAGGACTCATTTGCTTACTCACGTCTCAATTACCCAGACACACCATGCTTAAGCTGAGACCGTTCGCTTTGGCCAGGGAGTACCCAAGGTGTTCCGATCCCATAGGGGAATGGCTTGATGTCCCGCTTACTTCCATCTTGGCTATCGTCTGCCTGACATGTCAGTCACTTCAATGCAGGCGACGTGTCCAATCCCACCTAGCTTAGTTCAATGAATGTGGTAAGAAATAACTGGCATCTTTAACCATGAAGGTTTAAGACTGGCCAAGGTTATTGCATGATCAAATCAGTTCTACCGTAGTATTTGAACTTTCAATGAATCTGCTAGCAATGAGGCTCAACATCAAATCAACATGAGGCTCCTATGTCATCCCGCGGAAGACTACAGGACTGGGAAACTCGCATCGTCTAGAACAAGTGTTAGGTATACCACGTGACTAGACCTAGAGCAACTCCGTGGTATATATCTCTTTGACAATTAAACAAGTACCAATACCTCTGTTAATGGAGAACCCCTAACAGTAAATATTATGGAAGTACTAAATCTCAATAAGTAATACAATATTGATTGATTTCAGTACAGCTGCCTATTCAAAACCTGTCTTCTCATTTTCCCTTGTTCTTTTCAGAACACAACCACTTGAAAACATTTGCAGGAGCAAACTAAAAGCAATACTTGTCAACTCAACAATCACAGTCCATAACCTCTTTTTGGAAAACCTTGGTAGGGAGAAGCCTCATCCTGAAGTAGCTGTAATGGTTGTATTTCACCTCAGTAATCTGTGCATAATGTAGTATCTGATAGATGTTGGAAAATTGTCAGCTTTGCTTGTAATAAATATATTGCAACTCATAATTGAAGATGAGGTAATCATGTGCTGATTTCAGAATTCTCCATCGATGTGTAACGGTACAAGGTATTTTCTTTTGATGAACACGCCGTAATAATCAATAGGTATCAAAGATATGTTTGCAATTTGCAATAGAAGTCTTAATAATATTTGAATGAGTTCTTCACAGCTAATATCTGACTGTGGATTCCTGCTGAAGAATGATTCTTTTTGTTGCTGGAACAATGTGAGTCCTTTATAGTTAAGTCCAGAAGCTGAAAGTCCTGAAGATATTGTCACTGTAATATCATAATTTTCTGATAGCTTATTGCAAAAGTTACTTGCTATTTCCACAAATATGTAATCAACATAACTACAAATCTCTTAGGTTAGCATATTCAGGCATGAGTAGTTTCAAAGCATTATGCTTCTGACTAGGGCCATCCTCTGCAAGATAACAAACACACACAAATGGCACTTCATAACCTCAACTTAGACAATTCACATTTTGTTTGTTCTATAGTTGGATCATCTGCCGACATATTGTCTAACTGTGCACTATTGTCATTGTATTAATGCCTCATCTGTAAGTGGATTCATTTGCAATCACATGACAGATATTAATCAGCAAACAACTAAGACTCTGCTATTGTAGATTGTGATATTGTGATGCATACTAGCTCAACTCAATAACTAGATTCACTTTATACACCTTATCCTCAGTCAATGCCTTTAAACTCTAAGTTACAGTACATTTAGCTGTGGACTATGTAACTACCTGACAGTGTCATGTGATGATCCCACTTCTGAGGAGACTAGGTTGAGAGATTCTACTTATGTCTATAGTGTATATCTTTTGCTGTATATGTAATTCTCCCTAATTACAACATAACTGTGTGTGGATCTGCTTAGTCAGGTATAGTAGGTGCAGTTGATAAATATGTGCTCTGCAGATATCCTTATCTTAACATTCCAGTAATGTGGGTAAAATTTTCTCATCCTATTTGAATCTGCTAGCAGCTACATGCACTGACGCTGATCAATCAACAGGTGACTCAAGTGTAATCCTGCTAAAGATCACATAACTGGCTCACTGATAGATTGCCCAAATAGATGTTATGCATTGACAGCGATGCAGTGATTTCAATATATTTGTTATGCAATTCCCATAAGTACTTGTCCTGCATTGGAAGAGAATCCTTAGGAGTAGAGAATTTCAGAATCCATCTACTATATATAAAAATTGTTATACTTTCTTGGAATATATTTATTCATATATTTAATCTGAGTATAATATTTTATATTTGATGTTAAGCTCTTAACAATTGAAATTAAGTTATTTTGAAATACATATTAATATCTACTTTTCTTCTTCTGTATTACATTAATAATACACTTTATATAATTTACAATAATTGAATTTCATACTAGATTACAGTATTGATAGATGATAACTAAATTTATAAACTACTCATTATTATATATATATGATATGATTTGTTATACTTTTATAACAATATCTACAGCTATATAATACGACTTTGCTAATCAATTTTATAATTTGTATATATCTTTACCCAATTTTAATATCATATTAGATATTTGTAGTCAATTAATTTTCAGGTTAGAATTTTGAGTTTTTTGATAGCTGTATTACAAATTGTATTATATAAGTTTTCAAATATCTGGAAATTCTAAACATCTGTGTCTATAGCCAAATGACTTGTATTGGCAAGTATCTATGCTTGTAATTACCGTTAACTCTGGCCTGAGTCACAGTTTGACTTTGCTAGGTACTTGGAAAATCGGATCGCACACAATCTGACTAATGGCTAAGAATTAGATCAAATGGGTGCTCACGGGACGAATCGGACGGGATGTACCGGACTCCACAGAAGAAACCTCGATCTGGACTAACTACGACAGCTGCATTACTGGACCCCGAAGCTTTCGTTGCCTGTTTCACGCTCGTTTTCCTCTGATCGTTGCTTTATAGCTTCTTATATATTGCGTATGTGACTTAGCTTTCCATCGTTCTTGCAGCTTCGTCAAAGAAAATCTGCTTGCAAGGATAGGAGAAGTGAGGTACGCTTCGTCTTTGCCTACTATAGCCCGTTGCTACCGAAGTTTCGAGGAAATGGCTACAGGTGGTGGTCGAGATGGAGACGCAAATACAAGTGGATGGGGGAGGTATGTACGCGCCGCTACACAATACTATGGTACAACGTCAAGTCAGACGGATAGTGCCCTGCTAGGACAAGGCACCAGGCGGAGAAAGTTATTGCAGGTTGCAAGCAATTATTACTTGGGATCAACGAATCGGTCTGCAGCGTTACATGAAATGGGGACCATCAACAATGATCACCAGCTTTGGCTTTTTCCTAGCTACGCACGTGAGGTTCCTCGACGGAGTATGGCTCGGGATAACCTTGATGATGGAATGGCGAGTCACGATAGAGACAACAACGGCAATGATAGCGGTACTGTGTGTCAGGTGGATGTCCGTGGCTGGATGTTTACACCACATGCTGGTGTGCATGGCCGGAAGACTAGATGGCAAATTGGTCTGTTGAGATGGCTGTGTGGACTATCGAATCAAGTGCATGTCCATTCTGTTGGTGGGAATGGAGGATCTAGCGACGAAGAAGCTGATGCCATTACATCTGCCTTTGACCGCTCGGAACGATCGCAGTTTCTCGTGGATGCTACCCTTGACGATGGTAATGGTGCTAGTACGTTGGCGGGGAGATTTGCATGGCTGCCTGGTCCCTCACAGACGCCTCCGTCTGCGATGACCGCAGCCGAACTTCAGGCCGCTAACGACGCGTTTGAACAACGAATCGGACCATTCACTCATACACCGGTCAAAAACCAGCCAGTCACCGTTTTCTTTTACGACTTGAACAACGACACTCAGGCCCAATCACGCACTTTATATACCTCTGAGAATGGTCATTTCACCTGTCGAGCTGATTTGTCATTTATTCCCACGCATCTTCGTGTGATGGCGTCAGAAACGCTCTCTGCAACTCAGGAGATCGAAATCCGCCGGTACAATGGTGTTTCCATTGTATCTGATATAGACGACACAGTAAAGAACTCAGGTATCATGCTGGGAGCTCGTGAGATGGCTAAAGCTACTTTCACGGCACCAATGAAGGATTTCATCATTGAAGGTGTAGCTGAATGGTACCAGACACTCGCAGGACCTCCTTACGACTGTTCGTTGCATTATATATCGAATTCTCCTTGGCAGTTATACCCCGTCTTGAGATCCTTCTTCAGCGAGATCGGTCTCCCTGTGGGCTCATTTGATCTTAAGCACTACCATGGTATGCTACAAGGTATACTAGAACCAGCTGCGGAACGCAAGAGAGGGACAATTGAACGGGTCATGCAAGACTTTCCACACCGAAAATGGCTGTTCATTGGTGATTCTGGGGAGGCCGACCTTGAAATTTACACTGAAATGGCAGAGCGATGGCCAGATAAGGTTTTGGCTGTGTGCATTAGAGATATAACCACGAAAGGTTATCCTCCATTCAATTTATCTGAACTTACAATGTATGGAACATGCAGTGAAGAGTTATCACTGCAAGAGAATTCAATGAGACGAGACCCAAGGATGAGCTATGCCATTGACAAACAAGCACCAATCCATCTACCCCAGCCGGTTTCGCAGTCTAGTTTCAGCAACAATGTCTCTACAAACCCGCCTGCACGCCCTAGGATGCCCCGCGGTCTACGAGGCCCTCCGGTCCCACCGAAACCTGCAAGTTTACGGCAAACTGTGGAATCAATGTATGACGATCTTAATCGGACATTTCCAGAATCCCAACCACCACGTCTACCATGTCGTAACAAAACAAGCAAGTGTGACTGTCACCAATCTGCCTCACTCTCGCGACCTCCTCCAGGGATGGTTGCTCCAGTCCCAATGGTGAACAATTGCAGGAAAGCAGAACCCCCGAGTCTTCTACTGAAGGATGCTTCTACCAGTATGACAATCGATATGGCAGCTTATGTACCGCCCTTCACAAAGCAGGAGTTAGCTTGGATGCGGCGATGGCAAGTAGCCAAGGAAAAACTGGAGCTGAGGAATGTCAAGTTACTTTCTTGGAGAGTTGGAACGGATCTGAAGGAGGTTACGACAGTCATTGTGGAGCGAGAGTTGAGGAAACAGCAATGGAGAGAGGCAACATGGAGTCGAACTTGAACGCAGATATTGCAAGTGTGTACATTGTGCGTTCTCTTTCATTAGCTGGAGGATGTTCTAATTTACTCGAGATGTATAACACTCTGCTTAATGCTCTGCGAAGACGACTAGCTTGCTCTGAATTTATATAACGACTTTTATTCAGGATAATCCACAGGGGGTCCGATTCTGTATATCGAAGTTTTCAGATTTTATGCACGATTACCCTCTCCGGGTGTTTGCACTAAAATACCTACATGGAAATGTAAAGAAAATAGTCTGGGAAATTATCTACTGTATTTCATTTTCAGCTTTATAACTTAGAATTTATATAAATACAATGGTAGAAAACCAATGAAAATTGATATTATAGCAATACTTACAATGTGAAAAATACAGAATTGAACTGGAAAGTTCTTCAGCTTATATTTTTTTTCCTATTGAATTTGCATCAGTTAGAGTATATCTGCTATTAGTTATTGGATTGTAGGGGTGAAGCAGCTGGGGCCACCCTCTCTGCTACTATAAGGGTATTGTTAAGTTGTTTGTACAAGGTCATCAATATAATCAATAACTCTCATCTTTTGCAGATTATATCATCTAATAGATGTGGTATCTACATGATGGTTTTGTTAACTGTTAGGTTATTCCAAACTATTTCAAACTCTATTCTAAGTTCTATATGCAGTATATCTAGCCATATGTAATAGTATATAATGTAATAAGCATTTGGCTTACCTGTTCATAATCTATTTTTGTGGCATAATGATCTGCAATGTTAACCTCTGCAACCAATCTAGTTTCCAACAGGAACACCCTGGTGTTCCTGATGGCTCTGACTGCTCTGACGGAACCTCATACTGTGTGACAGAGAATCACACCCAACCCGTTGCACAGGCAACAGGCCGCATTGCATACAGACCCTGTGCTGTCAATTATACCATTTCTCTTTATCATGCGAGGCTTCGCGTTATATATTACACAGTGGATGCTCACTGCCTCGGTGTCACGCTTCCTTTACTTTGCGTCTGCAATGTGGTAATGTATATGTACCATCAGAACGACACGTGTGTTACACTCTTCGCTGGTGCTCCAGTTACACTGTAGCCGGTTACCCAACGCCTACGACCGTTTATGCCTATCTCCGGCCGAGTGGCTCATTTTACCTCTCCGCTCTTGCGATTCATCAGATGCCGCACTTTCCCCATATATATCTACAACTTAGAGAGGTTGTCAATTATTATAATACAGTCTGTGCGTGGGATACATCACTTTCCATTGCATTTGCTTCGCCATTATCGTATATTACTGGTCTGAAATATACTCTCCAATCTTTACAGTTTCTAGTACTATGCCCTCAGTCTCTAGTATAATGCCCTCAGTCCTCCAAATTCTGCATTGATCCATCATCGGCTTGAGATGCTTCATCCTTCTCATCCATATCTGCATGGTCGCCCTCATTGCCCTCATACCTGTCGACATTGCTGGTTCGCAGGTCAAACCACTCGGGTTCAGTTGCAGCCCATGTTCGCCGACAGGTGGAGGGGATAGCATTTCACTCGTCAATGTCGTCATCTCCATCTTTGTAATCCGGGCTGCACCCTGGCATCCCAAAATCATGGTCGTCATCCGTACAATTGTTGTATATCGGAATATTGAGTCAGTGCTTCCGATCTCGCGCTCCTCAAGCGCCACTTTGGAGGTCCAATTGTCAAGATGATTCGCATTATCAACATCTGCTGCTTCCATGCTGATGACCTTGGCAGGCGTTGGGTCATCCGCCTGTTGGATCTGACTCTTGACTGTAGCAGGAGTGTCTTTATACACCCTCTGTTGGTAGCTCTCTGGTAGTGTGTTAAAGGTATTCATCTAGAATGTATACATGTCTGCAAGGCCAGGTGAGGTTAACAACATGCGACCCATTGCAGTGGGGCAGGATGTGTGCTCACCACCATCGTTCTTGTAGTTGAAGTAGTTCGAGCGATCAGGTGTGTCCGCTCTCAGCTCTGACTTGAAAGCTTTCGGAAGAACACCTTTGTTCTTTTGCCACTCCTGGAGATCATAGCGCAACGCGGTGCAGGAAACCATTATCAGTGGCGGAGGTATATGATCGTCCTTGTCATCAATCATGGAATCAGGAAATGCATCAGCATACTTACTGCAGTAATTCACCTGATGATAAAATTTGATGTATATCAACTCTGGGATTGCTTCTGCAAGGAAGTAAAGTGGGCTCTGGCCATTCGGTAGCAGCTTTCAAAACTCTTTGTGTTGGATTTGGACCGCGTACACCACCTTCCACATGCGCTGCTACAGGAAAAAGTTACTTATTGTCTGCCCGAAGGGAATCAATGAATTCCAAACACTCTGTGTTGGATTGAAAGCGCTGGAGATCATAATGCTCTGCTATATTGTCCCTTGCTGATTGAATAGAATGGGATTTAACTTTGTAGGCTTGTGCTCAAACCTGGTACTGGTTTGAGCGTGTAATACCCAATGTGGGCTGTTGCTTCAGCATACCTTTTTCAAGATCTCCTTTGTGCATGCCTCAAATGCTATGGATCAAAAGTTGTTTTGCTGCATAGCGATGTTCCAGTACTTCTCTATTATCTGCCAGTGTGGGGCTTGAGCTAATGCTTTTGCAATGCTTCGCGTTGCATAACCTACCATCTCCAAGTTGCTTGCACTGATAAGCCGCCATCTGTTCCACATGTAGAGCTCCATGAGTCTGCCCATTGCAAATACAAGAGGCGTTATATCTCACCAAATCAATGGATGCTCCGACTGCCAGAGACCACTGATCGAGGTGTAGACACTGCCTGCAGATGCAATTTCTGATGCGTCTGTCTTTGATTCCTTTCTATAGCTCACGTTTGGAGTGGCATCGAAATGATTGCGCGGGCATCTGCATTAGGGATGGGGGTAGGCAGGTGTTCAAGACCGCTGAGAGGAGTGGGAGTGCTAACAATGCTGGATGCGGGGCTGGATACACAGGGACAGGTTGAGTCTGTCTGTGAAGTTCTTCTGGGTGCTGGTGTGCTTGTACCCAGTGCAGCAGTTGGAGTATTCATTGACCGTCACTGTGTGTTGGACTGGGTGGAAGTTATGGGTTGAGTGATATCTGCAACGCGAGAATTGTTCAGCGAAGGTGAGGGGGTGCAGTTCTGACCATGGATTGTACAGGCTAGTAAACTCCCTCCTTGAGAGGAATGCCTCTCACCAGCAGGTGGGAAAACGCGTCTCTTGGAAGGGGGGAAGCTGAGAATTCCCCGAAGGCCTATGCTTTGGTTGTGTCTGAACATTTGGTACCACCGGAGCCGTGTCAGGATGAGGGCTTAGGGAAGGCATAGTCCGATATAGATGTTTGTCGGTAAGAATGTAGGAATAATTTTGTAGGCATGCATATGCAACGGCACACGAGGTAGACTTCCATTTGAGCGAAAAGAGAGGGATTCGAAAACACAGGAAGGTGCGGTGTAGATTGCTCTGGACTCTGAATTACTATCGCCCGTGACGATACTCGGGGACGAGATCCGTCGAAAAGCACTCAATTACGGGGCTAACTGCCATCAAAGTGAACTCAAAATGAACTCAGCATTGATATTCACTGTTACAGCAATGTCTGAAGGTCTATTTGCACCGCTTGAAGGGTGTTTATGCCTTCTTGGCGCGATTACCATAGTATTGCACTCATTCTTGGTACAATACTTCAAACCATCGATTGTGTATATCTCCAGCTTCCCGGTGGCAATCTCCATTTGGCAGAGCTAAATGCATCACGCACAGGAACAATGGCGTATTCTCTATCATACAACATCAGTTGCCTGTGCTTCTTCCACTGCTAGGTGTGTTGGTTGCCATGTTGGATGGTTGCACAGTTGGGTCAACCTGAAAACTACTCAGTGTGCTCCGAGATCCAAGAGGTCTGAGCGGTAAATGTAGTGAATGATACAAATGCCACGCCCCGCGTTGTGAACTTTCCTCACCGCGAGTACTAGATTTCGTCTCAAGGCCTCTCGTTCTTGAGGTGCTTGGTTGTTGTGCAAGATGATGGCTGGGCTGTAATGTGTTTGTTAACCAACAAACACAGGATAGGAATCAACATTACCATCTCTCAAAAGTTGAAGCAAGAAGTCAAGGAACTCGAGTATATATATCCCTTCTTCCCTCCTACAACTCCTGTCTCTTTTGCTCCTGTATTGAACAAACTGCTTGCATCCGGAGATATCTTGACATCACTTGACTTGAGCAAACAACGCCTCCCGTTCCAAAACACACCCGATAACCTACACAACTTCGTATGTTCCCTCTGGGCTTGATTACGCTACATTCAACTGTATCATAGTGCTAACGCCTCGGATGTAGGTTGATTTTGAACTCACAGCGATTGCACTGAGGGGCAAAGGTGAGGCGAGGGCTAAAGCAAGATGCTGATATCGGTAATAAATCGACGCCTGTCAATGGATCGGGATCGTATGAATGGATTCATCTCAGAACACATCTGTAGACCCATTCGGATATAAGATGTTTGCGGTGTCAAGGATGGGAGGGGATGGGACCTCTCTTATGATATAATCTTTCATGATCCATTCATGACTCGCCACTTTTCATAATTGCAGCTGATGTGGCCGCACTGCAGCAGCAGGTGTTGGCCTGTTTGGGAGTGGTGGGCTGGCTTCGGCTCATATATGGGGCAAATGGTTGAAAAATCCTGCAACCAAATGCACAATTGGAGGTGGGACAACCCCTGTGCCTTTGGGGATCGAGTCGATCGCTCCTATCCGGGGATAGCCAGCTCGCGGAAGGTTAAATGCACCTGCGAACGTTTCTCCTGGTACAGTAGTGATGATCCCAGGCGAAAGATTGAGACGCCCAGCTGCCGGCAGTACGTGCTATGCAACATCCTGGTGCATAGACCACTGAATTGCGCTCAGATAATGAATGAGAATGATGATGATGAGAAGTGGGTGGATCCCGGTGCCTGGAGCGGTGAATGGAGCCATCCTGGCAATCGCAATGAAAATGACGATGGGCAGGGTGACTAGGACACACTGGGCAGTGGGAAAGAATCCGGGAAAAGCAAGGGAATGAAGAATGGGAAGGGGAAACGGAAGGCGACTGAGGATGGGAAGGGGAATGGGAAGGCAACAGAGAATGGCAAGGGGAAGGGGAAGGGGAAGGGGAACGGGACAGGGAAAGGTGTTGTTGAACACACACCACGGGGACACAGCTCACAGAGCAGAGTGAAGGCTACAGGGTGCAAGGGGAATGGGACATCGATGGGGAACTAGACCGGGTATATTTGGAGCCGGAAGCATCGCCTCTGTCTCAATTTCTTCAGATGATGTTACTGACTCAACCGAGGAGTTGGACAGCAAATATGACTTAGAACATCATCCTGATGGAGATATGTTCATGGAGGACGATGTGGATGCACTGTATGGCATTCATTTAGATGGCGATCTGGATATGGAAAGGGATGGTGATGATGAAGAGGAGGAAGATGAAGGGAAGGAAGATGAGGAGGAGGAGGAGGAGGAGGAGGAGGATGAGGAGGTGGAGGAGGAGGAGGAGGAGGAGGAGGATGAGGTTGAGGATGAGGATGATGGCAAAAAAACTCGGACGTTTGGCCAGGGAGAGATGGTGAATACATCGGCTGACGATGTAGATACCATGGTAGACAATCAGCCACTCGTGCTACCTGAGCATTAGAAGCAGATGTGCGAGCATACCTCACTGCCACAACCTCCACCGCCTGCCCCACGGCCACAAACCCTGGAGGCTGGCCTACGACCACAACATCCTGATACTCATCCCGTTAGCGGGTAGAGGTTTTTGGGGATTGTGAGGCCGCAAACACCTCGCCAAGTGGCGCCAACTATGCGAGACGCTGAGGCAGCCGGAAATACTGCAGATGTCAACAACGATCTGCAGCTGCTCAGCGAATCAGCATGTGGCGACAGACTCGCCGATGTCCCTGTCCCTGATGTCTCTCTCCCTGATGTCCCTCCCCCTAATTCCCCACTCCCCAATGTCCCTGTCGCTGAGGGGCGCTCGGATGTCGTGGTAGGCGAGGAGTGAACTAGTCCTCGGATTCCCGAGGCGATTGTTGTTGCATTTGTGTTAGGGTCAGGTTCTTGTCTTCTGAGGTTCCTTTGCTGGAATCTATTCATCCGAAGCACTGATTAAGGCACGCGTGGAGGGGTTTTGTTCGGATAGGGCTTGTTTGTATTCCGGCTTGTTTGGGTTAGGGGTTGTGGGCTTGTGCATTTCCTTTGTGCTGATCTATTTATGTCGGGCATTGATTGTTACACGTGTCACGAGGCTTTTGGATCACCCAGGCTTTATTTTTGATTATATTCATAGTATTATGGGACATCGCGCAGGCATTGTTTTTGCAACTCCTGGCATGTACGGAACCTTCTTGTGATGGTGATGAGGCTCAATAACTCTCCCAAATTAGCTGAAAGTATGGTGAGCATGCACCCACACCAGACAGCTGGGACCCAGCACCACCTTTCGTCCCTGTCCACAGTGAAGACTCCACTCCTCGCGTATCGTCGACAATGAAAGAGAAGACCCCTTTCCATTGCCCTGATTATTGATGCCGAAATAAGTTCACCTGAGACAGCTGGCAACTTAAACATATCGAATTACACCATCTTGAACACCTTCATGTTACAAGCCAGAAGAATCGGACAATTTGCAGCTCACCCTGACGCGTTGAACCCGCTCAGCGTTGTGATTTGAAGGCTAACAATGATGCAGTTAGAGACTTGGATGCGTATCCGTACCTCGAACATGTTGAAAATATCGCCGAATCGGAGTCTCAACCACCGCCACCTCCTCTGCCAAAGATAGACACATACCCCGGCGTCTGTGCTCCCCTGAGCGATCACATTGCTGAGCCATGGTGGCGCGACGCTCAGGGTAGCCTTGAGACCAACCTACAGAAGAATCTCTACTACCTGTTTGCGATGCATGATGAGTACAAATATATCCAGTGTGGGATAAAGAAGATGGGCATGAAGACGTACTGTAACAACGTGCTGAAGGAAGAAAACAGTGCACTGTGTTGCCCAAGCTTCCCTACTGGGGATGGTGTACAGACGCTCATGGCTAGCATGCCAGATGATCAGGCTCTCTGGGGAGTGGGAACTACACACTGTCGAGGATATGAGATGGAATGGCTATCACCAACGCCCTATCAAATACTGGAGTCTAGACATCATCAAAAGCATGGGATGGTTGTTGCGGCAGCCAGCGTACACTGAGCATCATATTTGCGCCTCTCAGCGTTGCTTCAACTGCATTACGCTACCAAAATGCCTCAATACCGAAATTCACACTGTGGGCTCGTGGCGGGACACAAAGGTAAGGAGAGATACACGGGGATGATGACGTGCTAATCGAGGTTAAGTCAACACTCAGAGTGGGGGATACCATGCTTCCCCTGATCTTCATGTCTGACAGAACACATCTCTTGAATTTTGCGGGCAAAAAGAAAGAGTGGCCTGTTTGAATGACAATTGGCAATCAATCTTCCAAGATCTGCCAGATGCCCTCAATGCACAGCATTAGAATGGTCGCTCTCCTGCCAATCCCGATCAAGAACTGGATTAATCCTCAGATGCGGCTGCCTGAGCACCAGCAAACAAACAGAGATGTGCTGAACGAAGTACGCCGGCGGGTACTCTGGCCTCTCACCTTTACACACAATCCCAGTGCAGCGAGTGGGTATTACAATGTTCTCTGTGCAGATGGCAACTACAGGCGTTGCACACTGGGGTTAGCAGCATGCCTTGCATATTGCCTTGGATATAGCGACCTACATCATCTCCAGCAGCATGTCTGTTCTTGGCACGAGTGTCCAAAGAACGAACTTGGAGATTATATCCCTCCTGACAAGCAACACCCCCTGTGGGTTCACAACCTTTATAGAATGCTCAGCGATTCCAACACCAAGGCTGCTGATGCCAAACTCTCATTGCGCCAAGTTCACCGGGGAGTCAACATGGTGTAATATATTCCGTGCATCATGAGCGACCTCCCGAAGCCAGACCTCCTCCATACAATGCAGATAGACATGCTTCACTACCTCCACAAGTGGATCTTCCACTTCATCAAGATGCACGAATGGCTGGACAAGTACTATGTAATCTGGGTATCCATGCCTGCTTACCACAACCTCACACAAAACAATACGTCATATGAGGAAGTTTCTCAATGGAATGAGAAGGAGCGGAAGGAAATGAGCTGGTACCTGCTTGGAGTTGTAACCCAGACTCCACGAGGCAGAAGCCCCGCTCAGTGTTCCATATTCAATCGCCCAATTCAGGGCACACAAGGATTGTTAGAATTCTCTATGTATGCTCGATATAAATCTCATGACGATGCAACATTGAACTACATGGAAGACACCTTGCGTCGTTCTCACACCTCCCAGATGTTTTCTTACTCGGGCGGGCTGCGAAAAAGGCAAAGGCCGAGGCCAATGCACTGACAACAGAACTTGTGAAGAAGCGAAAGGTTGTCGAGGAAACAAATGCTGGAACCTGGACGCCCACCAACAAGCGATCTGAAAGGATCGCCTGGCGGGATTTAATCAGCCACGAGATGGATGTTTCTAAGGAGGGAGATGCTGACTTGAACCTTCCGAAGATCCATTTGATGACTCATTGGGTTGACCAGATTTGTCGATACGGAGCCCTGCAACAGCATCCTGCTGAGAGGCATGGTCAAGAACATCAAACGAACCTCAAGGACTGTTGGAGCGCCTCCAATCACAATCTCAACTACCTGGGACAAGTCATCACCTTTCAGCATCGCATTCTCTGCTTCGAAATCAGAGAGCTCAATCTCCAAGCCCTTGCCCAGCTTCGGTATCACAGTGCTGCCTCCTGCAAGGTTCGCCCAACCGGTGCTGATCTGGCTGCCCCCCTGGGCTCCCTGTTATACGCAAAGCCCGAATTTATGTTACCCCGAAACAGCCGTGATGGAAAACATCCTGTCGTTATGAACAAAGACTTCAGAGTATGCCTTGACAATACGCAAAACGCAATGCACCGTGCGATAATATGCAATAGCGCATGGGATCTCATCAAGCATATGAGTCATAACAAGACATATCTATCGGATGAACATCTGCAAGCAATCTTGCTCTGTATTTACCATGGTAATCAGGTTTATGTTGAGGGTTCAGATGGTGAATGCATATCGCAGATTTGTCGATGCACAGGAAGCTACAGCTGGGATGGATGGGACCAACGTAATGACTGGGTGTGGGTATAGCAATGCCTAGGGAGGTGTTATGGCGCTCTGAATGGGTCTCTCCCGTGGCAACCGCAGCGACTATTCAAAATCCATCACCTGACCGAGGATGGAGCGTTCATTGAGTACTGGTTAGGACTGGCACTCACCATAATATCTGAAAACCCGGGTAGCTTGGATACCATCTCGAAATTTGTACAGGTGAGAACAGCACCGGCAGCCGTTGCTTTGCAAGTTTTCATTGTGTGTAAAATTGTCAGCTGTGCACACATCATTCCAGAGATAGCTAGTAGTAGTGAGACAGGAGATGCACGGAACGAGCGATGGATTGTCAATAGCCACATAGATCTGGTGACTTGGAATGATGTGAATAATTAGTAAAGAGAGAATTGCGTTTTGCATGTAGGTAGAAGGAATGCAAGGAGAGGTTTTCGCAGCATCACCCACCGCATTGCAATCCTGATGTAAGCGAGCACCTAATGAGCCCATTCCGACGTATGGTCTCAGTTGGCCATAACGCCAGGCTGAACATTTAAGATAGGAAACTGACAGAGCGAGAAGAAACAGTGAAACAGCGCTCGGAGGGCGGCACGGAACGCGACGTGTTGTAATGACCGCAGGCCGAGAGTAAGCCGCCCCCAGGATGTCTCTGACACCTCTGACGGAGTGCATCCACTCTGACGGAGCCATTTCGCCCGGATGGAATCTTTCTTTTCTGATGAATCACAATCCAATACCGATAAATTGTTCTCAGATATAACCAACTCTGTTACTATTTTCTATTCTTTGCAAATTTTCATAGTTTGAATTTGAACTCAACAGGAGTCCATCCATTCAGAAATTCACACACAGTTAATTGTATTTTGACTGAATTTTGGGCAGTCCATATGAGTCAGAGTTGAATGTAATTGAATTAAAATAAATGTATTCAACTGCTCACTGCAAACATTTGCAAATGTGTGAGAGGAATTGAAGGGTAGTAAATGACCATTTCCAGAATCAGTGTTTCTGAAACAGTTAGTGTTTATCCAATGGTTACTTGGTAGCCAAGATCAAACAAACATGGTGGTAAACTCGGATATGGTGTTACCAGCACATAAAGAAGACAATTGAATGAACTCAGAGTTGCACTTAGATGCTCAGAGAGTAAACTTGGAGGTATACATTGAAATATTACTGGCTTTACTGGAAAATAAAGATGGTATAAATGTAGAGATAAAGTACTTTGGAGGTAGTGATTGAGGGAATATGAAAAGGATAATCTGGAAACAGCAATGTAGAAGACTGAGACTCTAATATTGCCTGATACAGTCACTATGCAAAAGTCTTGGTGATTCGGTCTGTGTGCCCCCTTGCAAACACACTCTCTAGCAACAACAATCAATATTACACTACAACTAAAGATGATACAGTCTTCAAACCCAAAATTCACAGTGTCTAGATACTTAAAATGATGCCTGTGTAAGCAGAAAAAAAAACGAATAAAATTACATCCTCAGTGCCTTCTATACCATCCCTTTGCATCAATTACAGCAGCCACTCCATCGGGTAGGCTTTTCCACAGTGTCTCAAGGTATGCATCTGGTATGTCCTCCCAGATCTCGGGCAGGACTACAGCCAACCTTGCTTTCACTTCATGCGGGCCTCCTTGTGTGTTTCCAATATCAGGGTATTTCATATGAAGCCTGAGCTTGAGCTCTACCCAGAAATGCTCAATGGGGTTGAGGTCTGGGGAATAGGGTGGCCAGTCATCCACCTGGATGTTGTATTTCTCAAAAAAATCCATAACCACAGCTGCTTTGTGTACTGGAGCATTGTCCTGCTGGAAGATGGGATCCTCTAGGGTGTCATGGATACGTGTAAGGACTGGAAGAAAAAGGTACTCAAGAAGCTTGACATAGACACCCTTGTTGACTGATTTGAAAATAAGAGGGGAGAAGGTTCCACGGTTCCTGCACCAGAAAGAACCCCAAACCATCAAGGAAACTGCTTTGCCCTTTCATTTTGGTGCAATGCTGTCTTTGAACCACTTTTCAGGTGGTTGTTGAAATACCTACATTTGCCACCCTGAATCACTCTTTTCCACTGAGCATTCATCACTCCAAATAACTCCTTCCCCCTGCTGATGTGTCCAATCCTTGGGTTCAAGTGCCCATTGTAGCCTTTGGAATACATGTCTGTCCTCAAGCTTTGGTCTTTTCATTGATAGCCACTGCCTATAGTGGTTCTGGCACAGGTAACAATCACAGGTTGACAGTGATACATTTGGTGCGGAGATATTGGGCAATTTGGCTCATGTGATTTGTCTGTCTTTCTTGACTCCTCGCATGATAGATCTCTGTTGTCCCCGAGTCAAAATTCACAGTCTGCCGCAATGTGGGTTGTATTCAAGGGCTTTGCAGTCGGTAGTACGAGCAATCAAATTGTGCACTGTTGACCAAGGTCTCCCTGTAATCGGGCTATTCACTGCAAAAGAGTATCTCAAGTGAACGAGAATGATGATTGCCCCCTTCTCTGCCAGAGACAACTTCCGCCAGGCAGTTGGAGGCATTGTGGGAGGTGTAGTGAGCTTGCAGCGTTGCAACCCCATATATTTGATGCAGTGTGCACAGACCGAATCACCAAGACTTTTGCATTGTGACAGTATATGATCATGTGATTATGATGATAGTAGACTTTGATACTGGTAAACTTGAGCTACTACCTGGAGATAGTCTGAATATGAGGAAAGTTCATTCAGCTGTTGACCAATTATGGAAAAGCAGAGACACTGCATCAGCAAAATGTACTTTGGTTACTGGGAGCCTCCAGGAGAGTATAAGCAGAAACATAGTGTAAACTTATAAGTGTCCATATCAGGAGAGAATCAGACTGTAGGAGGGTATTCTGGCTGGTCTTCAGAGTAGCTTGGATATGTGATAACTGGTACAGCAGTACTGTGGATGAAATTCTGATAAGTTTGGGAACCTGTCGGAGCACCAGGGAGACCTTTGGAAGCAAATGGGAGTATCATCCAACCAATGCTGGGATCCCAAACAAATTCTGAGAAATATCCGGGTTCTGAAAGAAATTCATTCAGAGAACTGCCAGGGTTATCTGAGACTCTCTGGATGTACACAAGCAATTAATCACCATCTATGGTGAATATGATACATGCAATATTGTTAATAATCACTTTTAAATCATACTTCTTAGACTAGCTAATGATATCTTCTTCAACATTCTATTTTATGTATCACAACTTTTAGGAACCTAAGAAGAAGGTATGGAATTCGATCATAAAACCAGCTACACCAGAACAACCACCCCACAAATCGATTGAATGATATCAATTGATTGTAGTTTCAAAGTGATAGAGTACATCTCCCATCGCATCAGGGTCTACGAAAGTAGCAACACACAATTCATCAACAGCATAAAGACACTGGACGCAGTCCTTGTAATGTGAATATTTGGTAACTGGCGGGTGGGTGAAATGGAATGCCAATGACATTTGGCTAGATCGGGGTTATCTGAGCAAGGTGTAATGAGATGTTATTTTGCTGTGAATCGAAATGTGGTTTGAAAGGCAATATGATATTATTTTGGAATGAATTAGGGGAGCAACTACCCAAGGAAAACAGGAGCACGAAGATGTGGACTGCATGTGTAGTAGAGAGGAGTATACTGAAGGTGATGGAGGAGTGCTGGAGGGAAGTGAGGAGCACCAATGCCAGCAGTGGAACACCGAAAGAGGGGTGTATAGTGCATGGAATGAAATAGTGAAGTGACTGTGCAGACTAAGATGCACCTATCCCAGCAGAGGAGCATGAAAAGGGGGGTATAGAGCACAGGATGAAATAGTGGAGCAACAGTCCAGACTAATGAGCAACTATCCCAGGGTAGGAGTGCAGAAAGGGGGGTATGGATCATCGAATATAATAGAGAAGCATCTGTGCTGACCAATGAGTGCCTCTCCCACTGGAGGAGTACTGAAAGAGAAAGAATTGGACCTGGAATGCAATAGAGAAGAGCTTGACCAACGAGTGCCTATTCTGGCAGGATTGTGGCAATGAGTAGGGAGGGGTATGAAGCTCCCCACTAATGTGCAATTGATCAGTGCAGTAGCTTCTAGAGTAAAATGTATCATAGGGGATGGGTGAATGGTACCTTAATATTCATCCTGAAAAAACATTACTGTAGCCTTCTTTCAATTGGCATAATCAGTCAGCATACAATCAAATGCAGCAGCTGCCAGCATTGAAGTGTGCAGTGTGACATACAGAATAAACAGGGGTGTAATAAGCCGATGCCCCAAACTATTCACGGTGAACAAGAATAAATGGTCAAATAACTTTGGAACTTCCATTCAGCTGAGTCTGGATGTGCAATCTTCCACAACCTTTGAGAGATCGGGATTATGAAACAGGAGCTCTGTAACGACCTAGATTGAAAGCTCCATTGCAAAGCCCAAATTCAACCGGTAACTACTAACTGCAGTGCAACAAACTTCATCAACCAACCGTCCTAGAATGGTAAAAATCTTCAGTATTAAGTATGTCATTTTTGTGGTGTGGTCAATATTGTATGTTGAATAGATAGGCTGATAACAGAATCCAAGACTTTCAGCTTCTCATATTTGTGTATTGATTTTGACTGATAGACCAGTAGGCAATTGACACACAGATGGTAAACCTACAGGAGTATCCGCTAATGGTCGCTGATGATCTTGAGCTTCAATGTCTACTTTCCAAGCTTCTTCAACCATTGAATACTTCTCATCTGTTCATATAGGCCAAGGAGTCTCCATGAATACAATTGCTTCCATGAGCCTTTGTGCCACCGCACATGTAGCCCAGTGGCATCAGTGCAGATTTTGATCTTCACAGGCCTTCAGTTATGGAATTGTCTGGTCCCCATTAGACTTGGGCAGGGGGAGCATCAGGGTGGGTGGTGCACAGTCAGACTCATATAATCTGTTGTGGAGGGTCAAATTGTGGCATGTGAGCAATGGTGGTGCCATTGCCCAATTGGGATTTCAGGAATGTGAAAGTGGAGGGAATGCAATGACAGTATCGCCACAGCTCTGCTTCATTTGCAGTGAAAACCTTGAAGTTTGTAATGACTGGTCCTGGCACATCTTGCCTAGATGTAGGACTTCCGGTTGGTGATTCATATTTTCATTTTGGATGTTGAATAACAATGTGATCTTTCCACTATCCTGACTCTGGTGACAGTCAATCTCCTCGTAGGTATCGTCATCCAGGGTCATTAATGAAATCGAGGATAGTACTTATCTGCAATTCAATGTAGGAAGGTAGATAATTGGAAGTGAAACATTGGATAGACAGTGAAGATTGGCTGTTTTCATAAATGTGAGTCTGAGCACTGTCTTGAGGTGTGCCTCTTCGTTTGTCTATAAATTGTGATTTCTCACCTGGTTCAGCATAGGTTCCATTTGCTGAAACAAAGATAGACTTATGGGGAACATAGAAGACAGTGTATAAGTGGTATATATATGATTAAATGCAATTGAATAAGAGGAAAAATGGTGCAAGAAGTTACACAAGGCAAAGTAGACAGCAATTTAAGGCACACCTTGAAATAGTTCCGGAGAGATTGCCTTACTGCTTGATATATATATCCAGTATGGAACTCTGCTGTTGTGATTTAGGATGGGTCAGGTTCACCAGACTAGATGGATTCCTAAGTCCTAATGCCAAGAGAACAGTTTACACTCCTATCTCCTATCAACAATCCTCTCTATGGATTGCAGCATTGGAGGTTGGTTAAAGCCAAGAAAAACAGAATTGAATCTGATCCAACTGAATAAAACCCACAACATTAACATGGTTTGCGATATTAAGTAACTCTTGGTGCTCGCCAAATGGAGTTCTGAGAACCTAAATGAGAACAAGTGCCCCTGTATGATACCTGTAAAGTACCAATTATGGTTGTGAGTTTGAGTATTAAAGGTGACTGCATAGCATAGAATGGTTGCAGTGTCGAGAATCTGCAAACCTTGATCGATGTTGGGACATGTTGCGTGACCTGTACATTAGAAGGGTTCACACGCAGTTTCTTAATGACATGGGAGAAACATAAATCTCCATATGTGGTGGTATATCTGCCAGAATGACATATGTATTCTCACAATATTCAATTTTATTAGAATGCTGCAGATATGTTGCAAGTTCCTTAGGCAACAACATAAGAATAAACTTCCCTTTCTTGCATTCACCTGGGCCATGTTGGCAGAATCTGTCTACCACAATATTTGGACTTAATGGAGAAAGGAGAAATAGAAAGTGTAGAGAAAGTATGGTAAGGTATGATGATGATTCAGGGGTCATCTGATTGATTTAAACACTCATCAATGCCAAGATTGCTAACCAATTGCTCATGAATACTTACTTACATTCAGATGTTGCACCTAATATCTAGTAAACTGCTTAGGGTTAAATTGCAAATTGATTATGTGTCTCCCTACTACATAGTTTGCTTAAAATAAATATTGCAGTGGAGAGCGATATACTTTTGGATAATGAATAGTAAGGTGTCATCTCATAGCAGATACAGGAATGATTGAATGCAGCGATAGGGAAATGAAAAGTACCAAAGTTTACATGTATATACACGATGCAATGCAAAGTCTGGGATTGCAGATTCGCCTTCCTCCGACTGTTAATTACACTCTTTCAAGCTGCCTTTTCATATTTCATAATTCAATCTTTCAAGATTCTCTCTGTTTGAACTCTCTTGATGGAAATCAAGTCACATAATCTATTTTCAGATTTGAGTCTTGGTGGCTGAAGCATATATTTTCTCAGAATCCAGTTAGGTCTAGACTAAAAGCATTCAGAACTTAGAATTCTTTGAGTAAGTACGGTTCATGGGGTGAGCAGGAGTTGCTAGTCATCATCTGCAGAGTCGCTGAGCAGAATGTGTCCTTCGCGATTCTCACTCAAGCTCCAGCTCAGTTGACGGAGCCTGAACTTTCAGAAACCATTTCAGCATCGGGAAGTGCAGGTCAAAGTATACTACTCTGTCAATATTGAGTTGACTGACTTTACTAAATGGCCAGGGCTGTGCATCTATGGTTAAGTATGCAGTTGGCTACCTTCCTCCAATGGACAAGTTGACTCAGAGCATTGCAGTCAAGGGATATTTGCAGTGGCCTTCCCATACCTACCAAGCATAGATTCATCTACTGGCAGTGGCCCAGTAAAATCAGCCGCCGTTGTAGCTAAACAATCTGCATACACTACTTCGACTTATTCAAAGTCCAAGAAAACATGCTGAGAATAAAGCATACAAAAATATGAAGTGCTCAATGACCTTGGAATAAGTTCTTCAGTGGCTGATTTGGTGCCTTCAGGCATACCTTGGTTGGAAACATATGGCTACAATGGGTTGCAGCTAGTGAAAATTGGCTGCATACAAATCCAAGAACTTCGTACTTGACTGGATTGCAGATCGAAGGGGTGTCTGAGTTTGCGCTAGTTGGTAGGAGATTCGCAGCCACACTAGAGAAAGCTTTAAGATGAGTACCCGAGCAGTGTCTCATGATCGGACTCTCTGGGATGCCGATCTGATATGTGTCTGAACTGGTAGCTCATACCAACAAATACAGTGGGTTTGGGATGAATACGCAAGATGTGTTTTATATTCTGACACAGGTATTTCATAGTATGTGGACTGTCTGTATACCCAAATGTAATTGGAGAGCATGCAGCGCTCAATCTGACATGACAACAGACAACACACAACACAAAAGATCGATTAAAAATTCACCAGTGTGGCTCAAAGGAGTTCAATCATGGTTGAAATTCACAAGTGGCGAAAGAGTTCCTGTGAACTCAAAATTTGCTGTTGATGAATGATTTGTAGCTCTTGGCTGACACAAATGTCACGGCTGGAGTATGCCCTATTATGCATGACACAAGGTGAGCTGGGAACTGGAAATTGCAGCCATGGGCTGGGTTAATTTTCAATATTCCGGATCACATCAAATACATTTCCAGCGGAGGTTGTATCAGGCAATCAGTGCCAGCAAGTATCTTAACATCTGCTGTTGTCAAATCAACCAGTGAGCCCGCAAAATTGCTAAACATGTCCTTATCAATTGCCTTTATCTCATAATAGACATTAATAATGAACAAGAATGCCAATGATATCACACTCTCACGAATACGGATTTAAGAAAGAACAATTCCTACATCAAAACTTTGATTCATATCAAAATCACAGAGAGAAATAATTTATTTACACTGCAGAGTGTATCTTACAAATGACCTTTTTTGATTGATTGTTTCAGTTGAGAAGGTTAGGTTGGTTGATGTGTAAAGGGGCATGCCTGTATTTCACTGTCCAGAAAATCTATGATAATTATTCATCTGACTGCAATGTGTGTCCGGACTCAGTCATCCACTTCATATGGTCCTCACCACACTCCTGAATGGATCACATCATCAACATTGTAATGATTGATTAACTCATTGAGCCATGCAGGAGCCATATTTGCACATCTCCTGAGTGTTGGTGGAGAGAACTCATTCAGAGAGTATCGCCACCAGAATCAGGATTGAGTTAGTAATCGTGGGGAACTCTGTTTTGCAGTAGCCGGACAACCTCTGGAAACACCAGGTGCTGCCTATTGAATATGCAAAACTGCTTTGATAATACCACATGGTTTGCTTCTTAAAGATTAGGACCTATCCCACGCAATTTAGGTGTAGATTCCAATACCAAGGAATGTCGTGGATGCTGGAATTGGTGCTGCATCTCTGGGCATTCATCATTGCCCATGTCCCGATAAAAGTGTGATATATCCACATATTCCGCAAAGTACTTGGTCAGCCACCACTTCAATTGACGACCATGCCCAGGAAGAGAATGAATAGAGGTTCCTCTTCTGGAGGGGACATACTCCGGAGAGCAGTTGGCTCACATGGTTGGTAGAGGAGGAGATCCTCACATGATGCTTCGTCTCGGTTGCATTTCATCAGCAATAAAAATTTCCGTCTGGTCGGAACGGCTCTGTCAGAATGGACGCGCTCCATCTCAGACATCAGACATACCCCAGTGGTGGATTACTCCGCACCTTGCGTCAATACCACGCATTGCGTCGCATGTCGCCCTGCGATCGCTGTTTCACCACATCTTTTTCCTCTGTCGGTCTCCTATTCCAAACCAACACGCTGGCATTGTGGCCAACTGTGACGATACGTCAGAATTGGTTCATTGGGTATGCGCTTGCATGGGGATGGCGATTCGATGGGCGATGCTGCAAAAATCTCTCGTAGCGTTCCTTCGACCTGTGCCCCAAATCCAATTCTCTCCGTACTAATTATACACATCATTCCAAGTGGCCAGATCTATGTGGCTATTGACAATCCATCGCTCGTTTCGTCCGTCTCCAGTCTTACTACTAGTAGCTATCACTGGAATTATGTGGGCGCAGCCGATGATGTTTCCCACGCTGAAAACTTGCACAGAAACGGCTGCTGGTGCATTTGTCACTTGTACAAATTTTGAGACAGGATCCAAGTTACCTGAGTTCTAAGGTATTGTGGTGAGCGCCAGGGTTAACCAGTACTCAATGAAAGCTCCATCCTTGTTTAGGAGATTGATTTTGAATAGTCGTCGCAGTTGCCACAGGAGACACCCATGCAGTGCAACATATCACCTCCCCGGGCGTTGCGTTACCCACACCCAGTCGTTCCGTCGATCCCCTCGGTGGCAGCGCTGCCTTCCTGTGCATCAACACATCTGAGATATGCGTTCACCCTCTCAACCCTCAACTTGAACCTTAATACCATGGTAAATACAGAGCTCCATTGCGTGCAGTTGCTCCTCCGATATATATGTCTTGTTACGACTCTTATGCTTGATAAACTCCTAGGTCCCGCTGTATAGTGCCATGCAGTGAGTTGCGTCGTGCATATTGTCGAGTAATGCCCTGAAGTCTTCGATCATAGCGTCAGGATGATTTCCATCACAGCGGTTTTGAGGTCCCATGAATTGGGGCTTTGCATATAACTGGGAGCTCCGGGGGGCAGCCAGATCAGCACCGGAAGGGAGGACTTTGCAGGCGGCAGCACTGTTTTCGCAACACTGAGCGAGGGCTTGGAGATTGAGCTCTCTGATTTCGAAGCGGAGGATGTTACACTGAAAGGTGATTACTCGCGGCAGGTAGTTGAGATTGTGATTGGAGGCGTTCCAACCGTCCTTGAGGTTCATTTTATGTGCTTGCTCATTTCTCTCAGCAGATTTCTAATGCCAGGCTCCATATGGACGAATCTGTTCGACCCAATGAGACATCAAGTGAATCTTCGGAAGGTTGAAGTCAGCATCCTACTCCTTGGAAACATCTATCTGGGAGCTGATATAAACCTGCCAGGTGTTCATTTCGCGCCGCATCTTGGACAGCGTCCAAGTTTCACCATTTGTGTCCTGATCTACCAGTTGCTTCTTCATGAGTCCCGTTCTCACGGGATTTGCTATGGCCTTAGCCTCATTGCCGGCTCGCCCGAGTAAGAAATCGTCTTTGAAGGTGTGAAAACGACCCAAGGCATCCTCCATGCTGCTCAATGTTGCATCAACGTGAGATTTATTACCAGCATACATAAAGAATTCAAATAATGCCTACGTGCACTCAATTGCGTGATTCATTATGGGACGCTGAGCGGGGCTTCTGCCTCATAGAGACTGGGTTACAACTCCAAGCAAGTACCAGCTCATTTCCTTCTTATCCTTCCCATTCCATTGAGAAACATCCTCATATGACGGATTTTTGGTGTGAGGTTGTGGTAAGCAGGAACGGATAACCTGATTGGATTGTACAAGTGGAGCCGTTTGTGCATCTTCATGGAGTGGAAAATTCACATCTGGAGGTGGTCAAGGATGCTAATCGGCATAGTATGGAGGAGGTCAGGATTTGGGAGGTCGCTCACGAAATAGGGAATATGTCGAAACATGTTGAAACCTCGGTGAACATGGCCCGACGAGAGTTCGGCATCGGCAGCCTTGGTGTGGGCATCGCTATGCATTCTATATAGGTTGAGATCCCGCCGGGGGTGTTGCTTGGCATGATCGACATGATCCCCATGTTCATTCATTGCACACTGGCACCTGAAACGGACATGCTCCTCAAGATGATGTAGGTCGCTCTACTCAGGGCAATCTGCAAGCCATGCTGCTGAAACCAGTTTGCAACGCCTGAAGTTATCATCTGCACAGAGAACGTTGTAATACCCGCCCTCAGCACTGGGATTTTGTTGAATGGTGGATGCTGGAGTACTGGCTGGAGTACTTCGTTCAGCACCTCTTGGGTTGTTTACCGCTGCTCGTCCAGCCGCTTCTGAAGATCATTGCTGTTGATGATTGGAATCCGCAGCAGAGCGATCATTAAAATGCTGTGCGTTGAGGGTATCTGGCAGATCTTTGTGATAGATTGCCATTTGTGATATATACTGGCCACGCATACTTGTCGCCAGCGAAACTTGAGATGTGTGTTCCGTCAGACATGATGATGAAGGGAACCGGTGAATCCCCCACTGTGAGCATTGACTCAATGTCGATTAGAATGTTATTATCCTCGAGTATCTCTCCTTACCTGTGTCACCCACCACCAGTCTGCAGTGTGCATTTCGGTATAGAGGCGTTTCGGTGGCGTATTGCTGTTGAAGCAATGCTGAGGGGCATACATGTGATGCTTGGCGTAGGCTATCTGCCGCATCACCCATCTCATTCTTTTGATGATGTCTTGACTCCAGAATTTGATAGGGTGTTGGTGATTGTCATTCCATCTCCTATCCTCAAGAGTGGGTAATTCCCACTCCCCGACAGCCTGATCATCTGGCAAGCTTGCCACGAGCTTCTGCACGCCATCCCTGTTTTCAAATCTTGGGAAACGCAGAGTGATGTTTTGTTCCTTCAGCACGTTGTCATAGTCCGTCTTTGTACCCTTCATCCTGATCCCACACTGGATATATTTGTACTCTTCACGCGTCGCAAACAGATAGTAGGGATTGTTTTGTTGCTTCATCTCAAGCCCACCCTGAGTGTCACGTTCCAATGGCTCAGCACTCAAATCGCTAAGCGGAGCGCCGGCGCTGGGGAATGTTTCCATCTGCTGCAGAGGAGGTGGTGGTGGTTGAGACTCCGAGGCTGCGATCTTTTCAACATATGCAAGGTAGGGAAACGTGTCCAAGTCTTCGACTGAATTTTTGTTAGCATTGAATTCACGACGCTGAGTGGGTGCAACTCTTCGCCGTGCGCTGCCAATATTCAAATTCTTTTGGCGTGCAACTTGAAGGTGTTCACGATGATGTAATTTGATAGGGTTATGTAGCCAGCTGTCTGAGGTGAACTTCTTTCATTAAGGAAATTCGGGGCAATCGCGAGGGGACTTGTCCGGCATTGTTGACGACAAGCGAGGAGTGGGGTATACACTGTAGAAATCGACGAGAGTTGATGCTGGGCCGGAGTAGCCTGGTCTGCAAGCACACGATACTTCCGGCTAACTTGAGAGATCCATCGAGTCCCAACACCATCACAAGGAGGATTCTTACACGCTAGGAGTTGTAAAAACGTTGCATGCACGATGTCCCATAATACTATGAATAAAATACAACCAATACAAAAACCATAAATAAAATAAAGCCTGAGCAATCCAAAAACTGCGTGATGCATGTAATAATCAATGCATGAGAGAAATAGATTTGAACAGAGGAAACAAACAAGATAAGAACCCGACCGTAACCTGAACGCAACAACTTTTACCAACTCTGCAACGCAATGGCTGGTTCACTCCTTCCCCACCGAGCCATCCGGTCGCGCCTCGGGGAGAGGGAAACCGGGGAGAGGGATGTTGGGGATAGGGACATCAGGGAGACTGTAGCCACCTGCCAATTTGCCGAGCAGCTGCTCATCCACATCGACATGTGACGTTGTTCTGCTTGCCTCAGCTTCTTGCAGAGTGCGCACCGCCGGGCGAGGTTTTTGCGGTGTCACAAGCCCCACAACTCCAGCCCACTGAGGGGATGAGATTCCGGAGTTCGTGGTCGTAGGAGAGGATCCGGGGATTGCCGCCGAGGGGCTGGCGCAGGAGGTTTTGGCCGCGCGGAATGCTCGTGCATCTCCTGGCTTTCTTCAGGATGCACCATTTGCTGATCGTCTACCACGGCATCTACATTGTCCGCCGATGTATTTACCATCTCTCCCTGACCAATGGTCGAATGTTCTTTGCCATCATCTTCATCCTCATCCTCCTCGTCATCCTCATCCTGCTCCTCCTCATCTTCCTCCTCCTTATCTCCCTCCTCTTCATTGTCACAGTCCTTTTCCATATCCACATCGCAGTCTAAATCAACGATGTCCGTTGCATCCCCATCATTCTCTGTGCATATACCCAAATCAGAATCATGTTCTGGGTATTATTTGCCATCCGACTCCTTGGTAGAGTTGGTATCGGCATCTGAGCAAATTGACACTCCGGGCGATGCTTCCGGCTCTACATATACCCGATCTAGTTACCCCTCCATTTTCCACTCTGCCTCATAGATTTCCTTCTGCCACTGCAATGCAATGGAAGGAGAGATATCATCTCCCCCTGGGGTTTGTTTAACAATACCGTTCCGTTCACCATTTCCCTTCCCCTTCCCCTTCCCTTGTCGCATTCCCGTCATCAGTTACCTTTCCTTTCCACCTCACACTGTTTGTTCACTTCCCTTTCCCGGTCGCTTTCTCATGGCCTTGCGCTTTCTCCTCACCATCGCTGTCATCATTGTCAATGCCATCGCCAGGATGGCTCCTTCCACTGCTCAGCACTCTGGCATCTGCCTAGTTCTCATTATCATTATCCTCGTCGATTATCTCATCCCAATTCGGTGATCATACGGGCAGGAAGTCTCCTGGCTTGTAATTCCAGCAGCATGGCGGCGCCATCTTTGCCCTGGGATTATCACTACCCTACCAAGAGAAACGTTCACTGGTGGATTTAACCTTCCCCGAGCTGGTTGTCTGTGGATTGATGCAATCGAGTTGATCCCTGAAGGCACGGGGGTTGTCCCACCTCCAATTGTTCATTTGGTTGCGGGTTTGGTGAAATGTTTGCCTTATATCTGAGCAGCAGGCTGCCCAACACTCCTGAAATGGTGAACTCCTGCTGCTGCGGTGCGGCCACATCCGCTGGAAGTGTGAAAAGTGGCGAGTCCTGACTGGATCAAGAATGATTATACCATAAAAGAAGTCCCATGGCCTCACATCCTTGACACTGCAAACATTTTGTATCCGAATGAGTCCACGCATGTGTCCCGAAATCAATCCCATTATATGGTCCCGATCCAACGACTGGCGTTGATATATAACTGATAGCGGCATTTTTCCTGTAGCAGTTGCCTTCCATTGTCCTCTACGGCTGCCTTTTGACACCATCGCTGCGAGGTCAACATGCATCTATATCTGAGGCGTTAGCATTATGATATAGTTGAATGTAGCGGAAGCAAGGCCTAAGGGAACAGACAAAGTTGTGTAGGTTATCGGGTGTGTTTTGGATCGAGCGGCGTTGTTTTGTTCAAGTGACTTGATGTTGAGATTGTTCAGCATGCTGGCGGTGTGTTCAATCCAGGAGGAAAAGAGCATGGAAGTCATGGCGGAACGAAGGGATATATATACTCGGGTTCCTGTGATTTGTTCGTTCAACTTGTGTGATATGATAATTGTGATTCATATCCTGCGTTTTATTGGTTAATGAACACAAACCAGCCCAGTCTTCATTTTGCACAACCACCAGGAACCTCATGAATGAGAAGCCTCGAGCCTAAATTTGGTACTTGTGGTGAGGCAATTTTATGATGCCCAGTGTCGCTTTTGCGTCACATACCACTTATTCCACTCAGACCTCGCGCATCTCAGAGCAAATTGAGTAGTTCTCAGCTTGTCCCAACTATTCTTTCATCCAACACGGCTACCAACACGCCTAGCGGTGGAAACAGCACATGCAACTGATGCGATTGGATAGAAAATACATCATTGTTCTCTTTGCGATGCGTTTAGCTCTGCATAGAAGGGATTTCCACTGGGAAGCTGAGGATATACACGATCGATGGTTCGAAGTATTGTGCTTAGAACGCGTGCAATACTATGATAATCGCGCCAAGAAGGCATTAACATCCTTCAAGTGGTGGAAATAGACTTTCAGACATTGCTGTAACATTGAATATCGATGCTGAGTTTACTCTGAGTTTAATCTGATGGCAGTTAACCGAATAATGAAATGCTATTCAAGGGATCTGGTCCCCGAGTATTGTCACGGTTTACAGAAAAGCGCAGTCTAAACTGCGCCTCCCATCCTTGTCAAATCCCTCAATGGTCGCTCAAATAAAAGTTGATGTCGCCTGCCATTGGATATTCATCCAGAACATAATTATTCCTACATTCTTAACATCGACCATCTGAATCGGACTATGCCTTTCTAAATGCCTAACATCAAAATGACTCCGGTCGTACGAGGTGTTCGAAATCTTGCGAATTGTCAGTACCAACAACAGCGTGGGCCTTCAAGGAATTCTCAATTCCCCCTGGTAAGAGACATGTTTCGATACCGGCTGGCAAGAGAGATGTCTCTCAAGGAGGCAGTGCCATAGCCTCTACTATCCAAGGTCAGACCTCCACCCCCTTACCTTCGCTGAACAATTCTTGAGTTGCAGAAATTACTCAACGTGTGGATTCCACCCAGTCCGCCACACAGCGACAGGCAATCAATACTCCAAGCACCAAGCCGGGTACAACCAGTCATACCCCACCAGCACTCAGTGGATGCTCACAGACAGACTGAACCTGTTGCGTAGCATCCAGCCCCTTATCCAGCATTGTTAGCCCTCCCACTCCTCTCAGCAGGCTTCAAAAGCTGACTACCCGCATCCCGAATCCAGCAGCCCGGGCAATCATTACACATCCACTGCCAACGCAAGCTACAGAAAGGAATCAGAGACAGAGGCAGTGGCAATTGTAACCGCCAGTGGTGTCTACACCTCGATCCATGGTCTCCAGCAGTTGCAGTATCCATCGATTTTGTCACTCAGACATGACAGGTCTTGTATTTGCAACCGGCTGACTCCTGGAGCTCTACATCTGGAACAGACTGCCATGTATGAGTGTAAGCGACCTGGAGATGGTAAGTTATGCAACGCGATGAGTTGCAAAAGCTTTCGCTGAAACCTCACACTGGTGGATAATAGTGAAGTACTGGAACACCGCTATGCAGCAAAACAACATTTGGTCCATAGCATATGAGGCACACAGAAGGGATATGTTGAAAGAGGTATGCTGAAGCAACGGCTCACGTTGGATATTACACACTCAAACCGGGATCAGGTGGGAGCACATGTCGATATGGTTCAATACCATTTTATTCAATCAGCAAGGGATAACATTGCAGAGCATTATGAGCTCCACTGCTTTGAATCTGATGCAGAGTATTTGGAATTCATTGATTCACTTCTGGCAGACAATAAGTATCATTTTCCAGTAAGAGAGCGCATGGAAGGTGGTGTATGCAGTCCAAATGCAACAGAGAAACAGTCGAAAGCTGCTAACGAATGGCCAGTGGCCACTGTACTTCCTGGCGGAAGCAATCCCGTGGTTCACCTACGTCAAATTTCATCATTGGGCAAATAACCATGGTAAGTATGCTGATGGATTATATAATTACATGATTGACGACAAGGAAGTTCATATACCCTCGCCTCTGATCATGTTCACCTGCACCGCATTGCGCCACGCTCTCCTGGTGTGGCAAAAGAACACCGGTGTTCATCCCAAAGCTTCCAAGTTAAAGCTGAAAGCAAACAGACCTGATAGCTCCAACTACTTTCAATACAAGAATGACGGTGGTAAGAACGCATCCTGCTGCGCTGCGACGGGTTGCAAGTTCTTCACCTCGGCTGGCATTGAAGACACATATAGATTCGTGATAAATACCTGGAACACACGACCGGAGAGCTACCAACAGAGGGTGTATAAAAACACTCTTGCTACAGTCAATCATCATATCCAACGGGTGGAGAACCCACCACCAGCTGTGGTCATCAGCGTGGAAGCAGCGTGTGTGGATAATACTATTCTTCTTGACCATTTGACGTCCAAAGTGGCGCTTGAGGAGCCCGTGATCGCAAGCACTGACCGAAACATCCTGATAGTCAAAATTGTACGGATGATGATCTTCATTTCGGGATGCCAGGGGGAAGCAGGCTTTATGAAGATGAAGGTGATGACAGTGGCGAGTGCGATGCCATCCCCAGCGTGAGCTGGCGACGATGGGTTGCAACTGAACTCGAGAGGTTTCACCTGGGAACCAGTGATGTTGAGGGGTATGAGGGGAAGGATGGTGACAATGGGGATGCGGATGAGGAGGAAGAATCATCGCAAGCCGATGATGGATCAACGCAACATGTGGAGGACTGAGGGCATAGTACCCGAGAGTGTGAAGATAGGATAGGGTATTTCTGACCTGTAAAATAACATAATGGCAAAGCAAATGCAATGGCAAGCAATGTATCCAAAGCGAAGACTGTATTGTATTAAGTGACAAAATCTCAAATCTAAACATATATGGGGAGAGTGCGGCATCTGAAATATAGCAACAGCGGAGAGGTAATATGTGGCACCCCGCCGGAGAAAGGCATCAACATCGCCAGGCGTTGTCTAAACAGCCAGAGCATAACTGTAGCCCCTGCAATGAGTGTAACAAATGTGGCGTTCCGATGGCATGTATACGTCACCACATTTCTGGCGCAAAGTAATGGAGGTAAGTATTCAACGCGACCGATCGGCTGGGCGATGACAAGCGTGTAATCTTCTGTCAGAGGGTACCAGGTTGCGTTAGCACCGTAAGAGCTGTCCGGAACACCCGGGTGTTTCTGACGGAAACAAGGGTGGTTGCTGATGTTGGGATGCTGCACCGGTTCATTGATAAGTATTTGCACAAATATCGCTTCCATCCAGCAGAAGCCCAGAGAGTCCATGCAGCTATTAAGTGGACAATTCTTGTACCATCGTCCTTACATGTCGTTGCTATCCTCAGTGTCTCCTAACACTTCCCAAGAATATGCATTCTGCCATCAATGAACCCTCCATGCTCCTGAAGCACCCTGTGAAGTGTATCATTCCACATGAGTTGTCAGTTTTGCTTGCTGATCCAAAGTTCACGCAAGACCAACAAGGTGTGAATTCTTCTCCAGTATCCAAATTGTTATATATAGATTTGTAAGATTCGATTCCGACCACCTTCTTATGATTGAATCCTTTGCGATTTGTATCATCTGCTGCACTGCATTCTGTTGAAATTCTTCATCTTCAGTCTGGATGGCATTCACCACACCCTTCACAGTGGAATACAGCGCCTCTGTGCTATGCTTTTCCATCAGTGTATCTTTCTCAGGATGTTGAGGCACACCTGAAAACAGCCACATCATCTGCTAACACCAATCAAAGATGCGATGCCATACTGGCATAACGGTGACTAGAAGTCCGGATCAAATTGCCGCTTCTATTAAAATTTACCTGATCACATTATTTATATCTTGTACTGGTGAGAATGAACAACAATCCCCAAACTGCATGAACAGTGTTACAGTTTGCCATTGCTTGATGGTTTCGCCAGAGATGTTAAGGTATCATACAAAACAAGGTGTAGATTCCATCAGCTTTCGGGCTCATCAAGACTCGTATTCAGGTCTTACTTGGTGAGATTTGCATCTACCAGTTCCACCAAGTCAACAAGTTTGAAATTAGTCCCATATGTCATCTTGTTGATGACAGTCTTGAATGTCCCAGCCACTCTGGGCATTGTAACCACAAGGATTGGTTAAAGGGCAGAAGTAAGCATGAGATGCCTGAGAGGTCGAGTTGTCTGAATCTCAGTAAGGCAATAGGGCACTGCATTCAGTCTCAGCAATAGAGACAACACTTGTTTCTCACCGAAAATTCCTGGTTAGTCATTCTGCAACATAATTACCCATTTGTCCAGTGTACTCCCCCACCAAATTGGCAGTGGAAACCCCGCAATGACCTTCTCAGTCAGCACTTTACATATCGATGCTACCACCATAGAGGTAAAAGTCTTGCCAAGACCCAATTCATCTGCAACCAATGCTCCAGGCATATGTTAATCACAAACCCATCAGCTCACAACCAACTGTATTGCCTACACCAGGGGTGCCTGCAATTTGGTTCCAGACAGTCTTGGGGTGCCAGATATTCGGTTTGAGGCAGTCTTGGGGTGGCAGATTTCCTGTGCAAGACAGGACAGAGATGGAACATTTCTCATCCGGAACTCGATCATTATTGGATAGGCCAATTGGATGGTTACTCAGCATCGTGACCACCTCATCAAGACTTATGTTTCAATTTGTTGTTGATTGTATTGAATACAGTACTCAGTACAGACCTGCAATCATCCGGATCTAGGACTTCCTCACCATTCTCCACTCGCTCCTGATTGTCTCTTGGACCATTTTCAGTTGTCATTTGGTCATCAATAATATCTTTCAGTTGTTTTGAAGTCAGCTGCGCAGATGGGCGTATATGCCAGCGCTTCAGATATTCATGGTGATATTCTGTATCTCACAGACAAGGCAAGCATTGAAACAAATATATATACGCGGAATATAATCAATTCCATTGTTTCAATCAGAACTTCCATTAGCACATGTACCGTTCTCATACCCGCCATGCTCTCCTCCATTCACTCATCAAACCTCCTAAGAACATTCCAAATTCTATCAATAACAATTAACAGTTGGGTATGTCCAGCCTCAACATGGCTAGCAGGAATTGCCTTGGCTGGTCTAATTACACGCTCTGCAATGCCCTTCCCAGTAGCTATCTGTATTTCTAACAACAATACCATCAAATTATTGTCTAGTTTCAACGTGAAAGCATATCACAGGGACCTGTTGAATGAAATTTGCCCACATATGGGGTAATTTACATTGACCTGTGTGTGTAAAATCCCACATAGTCTTTGTCCAATTTGTCCTGCTCCAAGATGCACATGAATTTCAATGGTATGCTGTATGGCTCTTACACACCTCCAGTTATTTCAATAATATCAATGAGCTCCTCCCAGTGCCTCACATCTGTATACAAGGCTTGGAGTTGTTTGGAGGGTGTAATGTTATCACTGCCAATTGACACCCAGCAAATCACAATCATGAAAGTTGTATTTGGCAATTCTCAGTGGTAATGTCTTACCATTTTGCCCACAGGCTCTACCAAATCCATCACTGGTTGCTTGTTGCCTTGCCTTGCCTTTTTGTTTGACTCCTGAACCTCACTTGCACATGTCTTCAAAAACATCCCAATCCACTGTCACTGAATCCAATCCACATTATCAAACTCTTCCAACTGCAGCCAGTTCTTAAATGTTACCAACAATGATGCAACCACTGTCTCCCAGAGCAGGGGTCCGTCTCGAAGCTGTTCCAAATGGATCTGCATCTGGATAATTACCCATAGATTGTACTCAAGGAACACATCCAGCCATATGTTCTTCCACTTATTCGATACACTGTAGTTGGGCTGCCTTATCCTTTTCACAAATTGATTCAAGGAGGAATCCATTTGCATCAGGCTGATTGGGGTATTGCCTGCAGTTCTGCCCAAGCCCGACAGAGCATTTCTCTCATTATATGCATCAAATTCATTTTTCATAGACTCTGGCAATCGTGGGAAGGCTGCAATCGCTGCAATATGGGTTTTCCATGGTTCTGCTGCTCGCTGGAATCGTTTCATTTTGAGCCGAATGGGGGGTCTGCCAGGTGCGCCAGAAGGAGTTCTTTGTGGAGAAGTGCTGGAAGATGTTGGCCAAATGATTGGATTGTTTCCCAGTGGTGCTGGGGGCACTTGCAGTGCACCTGGACAAAATGGCTGAATCCTGAAAACCACAGAGGGGGGAACATTTGAGACCTGCTGTAACAGCCTTGGTATAGTTCATATTGTTGCTATGCAGGCTCCTAACTTAGAACTCCTTCGCTTGGACTGGTGCTTGGTTGTGAACTAGGTGTTATATTGAATGGAGAACAGTGGTAAAACTGAGGAGCATCTGGAATTGGCTGCTGTGAAGGAGGGTATCCATACCCATGCAGCAGATGAAGTTTATTGGTATGGCTTCCAAATGAACTGTCTTTGCTGGAGGTGAATCAAAAATGATTTTCCAATGTTTCCACATTGTCTTCTGGGTGTTGTTGTGAGGCAAATTGGCGACAGTACCTCATGCAAAGCTGGTTTTGGAATCGTAATCTATAGCATATTTGATGTGTAGCACTACACCAGCAAAATGAAATTCCGTCTGGTGGGGATGGCTCTGTCACAGTGCACTCGCTCCATCACAGCCATCAGAGACACCCTGGTGGCGGCTTACTCAGCACCAAGCGTCAACACCATGTGTCGCAATTCATATCGCCCTCAGATTGCAGTTTCACCATTCCGTGTCGCTCTGTCAGTCTCCTGTTTCAAACGAACACTCGGGTGTGGTAGCTAACTGTGACCATAAGTCGGGATGGGTTCATTTGGTATGCGCATGCATCGGGATTACAACTCAATGGGTGACACAGTGAAATTCTCTCCTTACGTTCCTTCTAACAGTGTGCCAAATGCAATTATCTCTTTACTAAATATACACATAATTCCAAGTCGCCAGAACTAGGTTGCTATTGACAATCCATCGCTCGTTCTATCCGTCTCCTGGCTTACTACTGGTAGCTATTCCCGGAATTACGTGAACGGAGCGCAAGATGTTTCCCATGCTGAAAAGTTGCAGGGCACAGTCTGCTGGTGCTCTTCACACTGATACAACTTTCGAGACGGGATACAAGTTACCTGAGTTCTCACGTATTGGCATGAGCGCCAGCGTCTTCCAGTACTCAACGAATGCTCCATCCGCATTCGGGAGGTTGTTTTTGAATAGTCGTTGTAGCTGCCACGGGAGATGCCCCTTCAGTGCGCCATACCCACTCCCCGTGAGTTGCTTTACCCACACCCAGTCATTCTGTCGGTCCCCTCTGCACCAGCTCTTGCTTCCTGTGCATCGACACATCTGAGATATGCGTTCAGCTTCTTAACCCTCACCATGAACCTTGATACCATGCTTAATACAGAGCTCCATTGCATGCAGTTGTTCATCCGATATAAATGTCATGTTAAGACAATTATGCTTGATTTACTGCCGCATGCTATTGTATATTGCCATGTGGTGCGTTGCGTCTTGCGTATTATCAGGTATTGCTCTGAAGTCTTTGATCATAGCATCAGGATGCGTTCCAGCAGGGAGGTGATAGGGTCCCATGAATTCGGGCTTCACATCTGACCGGGAGCTCCGGGGGGCAGCCTGATTACAACTGGACGGCAGGACTTTTCAGGCGGCTGCGGTGTTCTCCCAATGCTGAGTGAACGCTTGGCGATTGAGCTCTCTGATTGCGAAGCAGAGAATGGGACACTGAAAGGTAATCATTTGCGGCATGTAGTTGAGATTGTGATTCGAGGCGATCCTACCGTCCTTGATGTTCATTGTATGTGCTTGTTCATGTCTCTCGGCAGAATACTGTTGCAAGGCTCCATCTCGACAATTCCATTCGACCCAATGACACTTCCAGTGGTTCCTCAGAAAGAGGAAGTCCGCATCCAGCTCGTTGAAAACATCTATCTGGTGGCTGATATAATCCCGCCAGGTGTTCATTTTGCGCCCCCTCTTTGACGGCTTCCAAGTATCACCATTTGGTTCCTAGTCTACCCTTAGCTTCTTCACAAGTTGTGTTCTGAGGGCGTTGGCTTTGACTTTCGCCTTTTTGCCAGCTCGCCCGAGTAAGAAAACATCTTTCAAGGTGTGAATATGACGCAAGGCATGCTCCATGTAGGTCGATTTTGCATCATCGCCAGATTATATCAAGCATACATAGAGAATTTTGACAATGCCCATGTGCACTCCTATTGCACGATTGTATATGGGATGCTGTGCAGGCTTTCCACCTCGTAGTGTCTGGGTTGCACCTCCAAGCAGGTATGGGCTCATTTCCTTCAACTCCTTCCCATTCCATTGAGAAACTTCCTCATATGACATTTTTTTTGGTGTGTGGTTGTGGTAAGCAGGCTTGGATGACCAGATTGCATTGTACTTGTCAACCCGTTGGTGTGTCTTCATGAAGTGGAATATCCACTTCTTGAGATTGTCAATACTACCGATATGCATGGTATGGAGAAGGTCGGGCTTCGGGAGGTCACTTACAATACATGGAGTATGTCGAAACTCATTGAATCCTCCGAGATCATGGCTCCATGAGAGTCTGGCATCGGCTGCCTTGGTGTTGGCATTGCTGAGCATTCTATATAGGTTGTGATTCTGCAGGGAGTATTGCTAGTCAGGATGGAAATATTCTGCAAGTTCATTCATGCGACACTTGCACGAAGCACAAACATGCCGCTCGAGATGATATTGAACACTATGCCCAGCGCACTCTTCAAGCCATGCTGCTGAAACTGGTTAGCAACGCCTGGAGTTGCCATCTGCACGGAGACCATTGTAAAACCCGCTCTTGGCATAGGGATTTCGCTTAAAGGTGAAACACTGGAGTACCCGGGGAAGTACCACATTCATCACCTTTCCGTTTGTTTGCAGCTGCTCATCCAGCCACTTCTGTGGACTTGTTACACCTTTGGTGTTACAGTATGTTTCTGGGGTCATACAAAATCACTCGATGATTCTTATATAGATACTTGATCTGAAATAACGAACCATCACTCGGATTTTTATATTGGATCAACCTTCCGGATTTGTTCACTTCTTGGTCATATCTCCATTACCCGACCTTTGAATCAACTAATCCATGACAATCGTAAAGCCAAGTGCAAATAACATGAATATCATCTTTGGATCAGTACTGGTTGCAATATCTCTATTCTCAATGGTCACTCCATATCGGCAGGAAAGCTTATTCCTGGTTGCTGACCAAACGACTATTCATTCAGGCTCCAATGGTTCATTCTTAGGGAGATGAGGTGTTGTCAACACCAGACCATCATGGCATCTTGAGATATGCAGGGTCATATGACGGATAACTCATTGACCAATGATCGATAAATCGGAGTCCTATCAACCAAATGGACTTATACGAATTAACCCTTGGTTCGACCACACTCTTTGTGTATGGGCGAATAGGACTTGCGATTCATATGTCCAGAGTGGCGCTGGATACTCTCCGGTTGATATTTGACAAAACTAGGCAGTTGCAGATCACAGCATATTTGACATCAATAAAGTGTCGTCAAATTAAGTGTTCTGTCGTTTGCCGCGATTGTTATACCGTTACGTACCCGGTGGGTATATGAGAGGGCATTCTCACTGGCTCTTGGTGACATGAACCTAATTGTTGATGATTGGCATCAGATAAGCTCATATCCAAATGAGGTATCGACAATAGCAATTGTGTCGCAATACATGCACATTACCTTCATGACATAGTTAATACTCCTAGAAGTTAGAACTCAACTATTAATTGTAGTGGCAAAGGATGATGAGGCGGTTACATATGTGAACTCCAATGCAGGCTTTGGCAGTCTTAGAATTATTAAGGGTGTGGATCGTCTGATAAATATTGAACCATACTGACATGGAGGAAGGATATCGATAACCAAATCTACAACAATATCCATCAACAGTTACCTATTGAACTTCTCGACCTGGAGGTTAAGCCTTAACTTCATTCCCGTGTATTATCTATTAGTTCTGCATCCAACTGAACAAAGATACTTCTCACTTGAAGCCCATAGTTGTACGTTCACTATTCAGTTCTATATCACCGATATACCTATCACCTTGTTATACTTGGTTATTCTTAGTACCTTCGTCAAGGCAAGTGGTTGATCGGGAAGTGAGCAAGACGATACTTTGGAGTCCATAGGAAGTCCAAGGACCAGCCCAATACTGTGGTGGTTCAGAGGATACTTCTGGTAGGATACTCCTTAGTCGGCACTACGCCTTCTGCTGAGGTAAAACTACATTGCTCTTTCTTATAGACAAGTCGATACTTAGTGTGGTTGCATTTTTGTACAGACGGTCTTGGAGTATAAGTGCTGGTTGGTGCTACGATACTTTAGCATCCATTAGAAGTCCTGAAGTGATCACGATAGTGTGGTGGTTCAGAGGATAGTTTCTTAGGATCTCCTAAAGTCATGCACATCAACATACTGATAGCTTAAGACGATACTCTTTATTCGATACTATCTGTCAGGAACAGAGCCCTGAACAGTTACGTTGTAATCTTTGGGTGTTAAACGTATTATGCATCCTGAGTGAAGTGTTATTCATCTTCTTCTTTATCAGTCTGGAACACAATAGGGGCTATTATTGATTAGGACCTAGGGTGAATCTCACGGTATTACAGGAAGATTGTAGTGCTTGATTGGAATCGACAGGAGAGTGACCATTACGATGCTGTGCATTGAGTGCATCTGGCGGATCTTCCAAGATAGATTGCCAATTGTCATAGATACAGGCCACTGTATGTTGTCGACAGCAAGATTCGAGAGATGTGTTCCATCGGGCATGAAGCTCAAGGGTACCGGTGTATCCTCCACTCTGAGCATTGACCTAACTTCAATTAGCACATTATTATCCTCATGTATCTCTCCTTACCTGTGCCTCCCAACACCAGTCTGCAGTGTGCATATCTGAATAGGGGCGTTAGGGTGGCGTATCTCTGTTAATGCAACCCTCAGGGGCGTGAATTAGATGCTTGGCATAGGCTGCATGTGGCATCAACCATCTCATGCTTCTGATAATGTCTCGACCCCAGTATTTGATAGGGGGTTGGTGATTGTCATTCCATCTCATATTCTCGAGAGTGTGTAGTTCCTACTCCCCAAAAGCCTGATCATCTGGCATGCCAGCCACTAGCTTCTGGACGCCATCCCTGTGTTTGAACCTTGGGAACCGCAAAGCGGTGTGTTCTTGCTTCACCACATTGTCATGGTACATCTTCATGCTCTTCTTCTCGATCCCATGCGGGATATAGTTGTATGCTTCACACATCGCAAGCGCATCAGCAACAACGGAAGTCTCCTTAAGAAACACCCAGGTGTTCCGAATGACTCTGCCGGCTCTGACGGAACCTCGTACCCATGGACGGAGAATTCCACGCTTCCCGTCACCCAGGCGATGGGTCCGAGTTCACTGGACTGATGTTGTGGCCTTCAGGTGCACCTGGGAGCACCTGGGAGCACGGTGAATCACAGTGGAGCAACCTGCGAAAAACATCTTTGGGAACGCTGCTGGTGCGCCTGGAAATCATAGCGACGACTCATCGTTCAATGATTTTTAAAACTCATGTATTCAGTTTGTATTCTCATCTATGTATCTATATAGCTACCCATCTACACACTGTATATCTGGACTGGCTGCAGGCGGTGCTTGAGGGCAATTCGAGGTGCGCCTGAAAATGATGATTGACTGAGCTCAGACATACACTGCGAGGCCGTCATCGAGCGAGTTTGGAGATTCACTTTGAGGCCGTGATCAAGCGAGTTTGGAGATGCACTTTGAGGCCGTGATCTAGCAAGTTTGTTGATGCAATTGGAGGCCGTGATTGTGCAAACATGGAGGCTGTATTCGAGCGACTTTGGAGATGCAATTTGAGGCCATGATCGAATGGGTTTGGAGATGCACTCTGAGGCCGTGATCGAGCAAATTTGGAGATGCAATTGGACAGCATGAACGTGTGAATTTAGAGTCCGGAATTTGGCGAGTCTGGAGATGCACTTTGAGGCCATGATCGAGCTAGTTTGGAGATGCAATTGGAGACCGAGATTCAGTGAACTCAGAGATGCACAGGGAGGCCATTATCGAGCGAGTTTGGACATGCACTTGGATGCCAAGATCGAGTGAAATCAGCGATGCACTCCGAGCTGTGATCAAGCGGGTTTAGAGATGCAATTGGAGCAGGCTATGATCGATGGAGATTGGAAGAGTACTTGGAGGTGGTCGATCTAGAGGCAGTCGATGGGAGGCACGCCAGGTGCTGAGACTCTATTCATCAGTTAGTTAACTTGAACCCGTGGGAATGTGATGAGGTGACTTTACCTTTGAAGCTCTTATGGAGAGCTGGCTGGTGGCAGTCGATCTGTAGGGAGGTGCGCCGGAAGCTACATTCAGGGGTTAACTCAAAATCGAGAGAATGAAGGGATGACAGACAATCTCAGGTGTATGCTGTACTCGGTGTAAGCTGCACTCGGCATATGCTGCACTCGATGTAAAGTCATGATGATGGCACGGAGAGATAGAGAGGGATGACCTAACTTTGTGTTCTTGGAATGGTGGTAAAGTTGTGGACGGGAGAGAGAGAGATGGGGGATGAGGATGAGAACAAAATGGAGGATACGAGCGGACCTGAGAAATCAGGGGGACGACTTGCCTGATTGGGTTTGGAAGACCTCGTATCGGTGTAATTACCCGCCGGATCGGGACTCGTATGTGCTGTATCGGGGATGGTAAATTGACTTGTACACGAAATTCTCTTCCATCCCAGTTTCTCACGATGATTTCCCCCATCCCTTCTGATCTCTCTCTTTCTTGTGCTCAACCTTACCATCACCTAAGAACACGAAGTTAAGTCATCCCTCTCTATCTCTCCATGCCATGATCATGAATTAACACCGAGTACAGCATACATCAAATACAGCATCATCCCAAGATCCACAGTCTCCTGCTACAGGCCAGTTTCCCACTCGCAGCCAGTTTCCCATCTCTTGGTGGATGTAGTTGTACTCAACTCTCCACATACCCACAATTAGAAGTTAACCAATGAATAGAGTCTCAGCTACCGTCGCGCCTCCCTCCAAATCGACCACTTCCAAGTACTCCTCCAATCTCACTCAATCATAGGCTGCAAGTGCATCTCCAAACTTACCCAATCACAGCCTCCCAGCGCATCTCTGAGTTCATGATCACAGCCTTAAAGTGCATCTATAAACTCGCACTATTACAGCCTCCAAGTTCGTACCATCACGGCCTCCAATTCCATCTCCAAACTCGCTTGATCACAGCCTCAAAGAGCATCTCCAAACTCGCTCAATTACGGCCTCAAATTGCATCTCCAAACTCACTCGATCACGGCCTCAAAGTGCAACTCCAACCTCACTTGATTACGGCCTCCAAGTCACATATACCAACCATTCCGGGTAACCCGCCAGCGGTCTGGGTTTTGACTTGCGGGTTGGTTTGGTTTGGTTCCAGACCCAGCCAAAAACCTGACCCTCTTTGTCTTGGCGGGGTTGTTCCCTGGACCGGATATAAACCCGCAGTGGTTTGGCCGGGTTGTACCCAGACCGGGGTTCCATATTACGGTTACTGCAACTTTGGCTCCAAATAAGTATATGAGTTATAATTGTATCGTGACATGATCAATACGTAGATTGTACAGAATTACCCGCTCTTTCACCTCCCGTTTTCAGATTGGCGATCTGAGCAATAGTCGTTGCGTGGCTTTGAAAAAACGCCCAATCTGAGGCAAAATTGACGGGTTTTTGATTGCGACTGAACGAATATTGGTCTGATCGCAAATCTGGACGCGGGAGGCGACAGAGCGGTAAATTCTACACAATATACATATTGATCATGTCACAATAGGATCAGAACTCAGATACTTAATTGGAGCCAACGTGGTGAGGTTGAAATGATGGGTTTTTGGTGGTGAAACCGGCCCAATTGCAACGGTCTGGGTATTTGTGTGGTCAGACCCGTTGCAACGGTTCAGTTCAGGTTCCAACCCTAACCCGGAACTGTCCCAGCAGGTTGGAACCGTTGCTAACACTACTCCAAGCTCGCATGATTACCGCCTCCAATTGGATCTCCAAACTCTCTCAATCACGGCCTGCAAGAGCCTCTCGCAACTCGCTCAATCATGGCCTCCAAGTACATCGTTGATGCGAAACGGCGGATGTAAGGACATACAGGGGCAACGGAGGTGGACTAAGCGACGAGGAGTACATATTCGGGAGACCCCGGGGTAGAGAGACATCATCTCAGTTTCATGCCATCTGAATCCACACAATTGCGTGGATTCTCACGGCCGGGTAGTATCATATCTTCTCACTATCTTCCTTGGGCTCTCTGCCTTCTAGCTCTGTCGTTTCACCACAATGGCCTCCAAGTGGTGAATCTCTACGATCTCTCGATGGGCATCTCCATGTGCTCCTCCGATTATGCTCGACTAGCATCTGTAGCCAGATTGACCATATATAGATATATAGAGATACTTAAATAATGCATGCCATATTATGAAGTAGCAAATCTCGTGACTGTAACAAAGACGAATATGATGGATGACATGCCTTGTGCTTATGGAACGCTAAGAACTACTGCGTTGGGAATACGGCACCAAGTCTCCCGCAGACCTGCTCTCGAAGTCTCCCACAGTCCTGCGCGGATGTCTCACCCGCTCAAAAATTTGACCATCCTAATAGTCAAATCTCGTAGCGTCCAGAATGCACATCCATAACTGCAGGTGCTTTCAGGATCATCTGAGAATGCTCTTGCAGAGTCTGAAAAAGAAACGGCGAAACTGCGATCGGAGGGCGATATGCAACGCAATTCTTGGTATCGATGCCGGGCGCGGAGTGATCCCCCATCGGGGTGTCTCTGACGGCCCAGACAGAGCGCATCCACTCTGACGCAGCCATTCCGCCCAGACGGAAATGTCTTTTGCTGATGTGGGTAGTACGGATGGATTTGTAGGTTTTTTTTATGGCAACCCTGAGCATCGCGTTCCCATTGCTCAGCAATGGATTCGCTCAACAGAGTGCTGGCGCCAGGGTATGTTTCTGTCTGCACCAGAGGATGTGGTGGTGGTTGAGACTCCAAGTCAGCGATGTTTACAACGTGTTTGAGGCAGGGAAATGTGTCGAAGTCTTCACCGTAATCTGCGTTAGCATTGAATACAGGACACGGAGTGGGCTCAACTTGTCGGGGCACACTGCGAATAGTCAGATTCTTCTGGCATGCAACTTGAAGGTGTTCAGGATGGTGTAATTTGATATGTGTAAGTCGCCAGCTGTCTGAGGTGAACTTCTTTCAGCATGATATTCAGGGCAACAGGAAGGGGTCCTCTCTAGCATTGTCGACAACACGGAACGAGTGGAGTATACACTGCAGAAAGGTACAAAAGTTGGTGCTGGGCCTGAGCAGTCTGGTGTGGGTGTAACCTCATGATACTTTCAGCTAACTTGGGAGATTTAATGACCCTCAATACAATCTGAAGGAGGTTTTTTACACCCCAGGAGTTACAAAAACACTGCATGCGCGATGTCCCATAATACTATGAATGAAACAAAACCAATACAAAACCCATAAATGAAATTAACCCTGAGCAATCCAAAAACCTCGTGACGCATGAAATAATCAATGCCTGAGATAAATAGATTACAACACACGAAACGAAGAGGCCCACAACCCGAGCCCTAATCCAAAGCAGCTGGAAACAATGACACCCTACACGAACATAACATGTCAATGCATCTGTTAATCAGTTCCTGAGATGAACAGATTACAGCAATGGAAACTCACAACACAAGAACCCATCCCTAACGCAAACGCAACCACCATCACCTCCTCCTCAACGCAAGGACTGGTTCACTCCTCACCTACCGAGTTATCCGGGTGGGCCTCAGCGAGGGGGACATTGGGGAGAGGGACATCTGGGAGACTGGCGCCAGCTACCGATTCGCCGAGCGGCTGCTGATCCACATCTTCATTGGATGTGTTTACGGGTACCTCAGCTTCTCACAGAGTTGGCACCGCCGGGCATGGCTCATCCGCTGTCAGATGCCCCAAAAATTCCAGCCCACTGAGGGGATGAGGCGCTGGAGTTTGTGGTCATGGGTGAGGCTACGAGGTTTGTCGCTGTGGGGAATGCGCTGGAGGTTGTGACCATGGGGTATGCGCGCCCATCCCCTGTGCTTGCTCAGGTTGTACCCTTGCCTGATCGTCAACCATCATATCTTGATTGTCAGCCGATGTATTTACCATCTCTCTGTGGCCAATCGTCCAACATTCTTTACCATCATCCTCATCATCGTCTTCATCGTCCTCATCATCCTCATGCTCCTCCTCCTCCTCATCATCCTCCTCTTCATCTTTCTTCTCTTTGTCTTCCACCGCTTCATCGTCACCATCCCTTTCAATATCCACATCGTCGTCTTAATCAAAGCCATACAGTGTGACCACATCATCCTCCGTGCGCATATGTACAACAGAATCGTGTTCTGAGTCATATTTGCCATCCGACTCCGCATTGGAGTCAGTAGCATCATTTGAGAAAAATCACTTCGCGAATGATGCTTCCGGCTGTAAATCTACCCACTCTAGTTAGCCCTTCGTGTCCGAGTCTGCCTCATAAGTTTCCTTCTGCAACTGCGCAGCAATACCACCAGAGATATCATCTCCCCACGGGGTTTGTTGAATGATATCTTTCACATTCCCGTTCCTGCTCCCCTTCCCCTTCCCTTTCCCCTTTCTGTCCTCAGTTGCCTTCCTTTACCACTTCCCGTCCTGTGTTCCCTGCCCTTTCCCAGTCTCTTGCTCACCCCCGTGCATGTCCTCCTCATCCTCACCATTGTCATTGTCATTGTCATCGCCGGGACAGCTATTTCAAAAGCTCGGCGCTCCGGCATCCTCCCAGGTCTCATCATCATCATCCTCGTTGATTATCTGATCCCACTTCAGTGGTCTATTGCCCAGGAAGTCGCCTGGCTTGTACTGCTGGCAGCTTGCCAGCTGATCTTGGCCCTGGGATCATCGCTACTGAACCTAGAGAAACGCTCGCAGGTGGGTTTCACCTTCCCCAAGCTGGTTGTCTGTTGAATCGAGCGATTGACTTTATCCGCCAAGGAATGGAGGTTGTCCCACCTCCAATTGTTCATTAGGTTGCAGCTTTGAACAAACATTTGACCCATATATGAGCCAAAGGATACCTACCACTCCCGAACAGGCGAACAACTGCCACTGCGGTGCAGCCACATCAGTAAGATTTGTGAAAGTGGCGAGTCGTGACTGGATCAAGAAAGATTATATCATAAAACATGTCCGATGCCCTCTCATCCATCACTCCACGAACGTTGCATATCCGTATCAGCCCACGGATATGTTCAGAGATAAATCAGTTTTTACGGTCCCAACTCAACACTATGTGTTGATTTATAAGCGATGTTCGTTTTTTTGCCCTAGCAGTTGCCTTCCCGTTTGCTTTGCAACTTCCCATTGGTGACATCGCTGTGGGTAGAAGAGAAATCTACATCCGAGGCGTTAGCATTATGATACAGTTCCCTGTAATGGAAGGAATCCCAAAGGGAGGACAGAAAGTTTGGTAGGTTATCGAGTGTGTTGTGAAACGAGAGGGGTTGTTTTGTGCAAGTCACATGATGTCGAGATTCTTCAGGATGCTGGCCGTGTGTTTACTTCCATCGGAAAAGAGGATGGAGATGTAGGCAGGAAAAACGGATCTATATACTCGAGTTCCTGTGATTTCTTGGTTCAACTTGTGAGATATGATAATTGTGATTGATATCCTGCATCGTGTTGGTTAATGAATACAAAACTTCACAGCCTTCGTCTTGGACAACCACCAGCCATCTCACGAATGAGAAGCCTCAAGAGGTGATCTGGTATGAACTGTGAGTAACGTTTATGACTCCTGGTGTTGCTCTCGCACCACACACCACATTGCCCGCTCAGACCTCGTGCATCTCGGAACAAACTGAGTAGTTCTCACGTTGTCCCAACTCGGCAACCATCCAACACAGCTACCAACACACCCAGCAGTGGAACAATCACACGCGTCTGTTGTCATGGGATAGAGAATATGTCATTGTTCCCATTGCGATGCTCCTTGCTCTGCCAAAGAGGGATTTCCACTGGGAAGCTGAACATATGCACAATCTATGGTTTGAAGTATTATCTCAAGAATGAGTGCAATTCTATGATAATCGTGCCAGGAAGGCATGAGCACTGTTCAAGCGGTGCAAATAGACCTTCAGACGTTGCTGTAACAGTGACTATCAATGCTGAGTTTGATCTGAGTTTAATCTGATGCCAGGTAACCCCATAATTCAATGCTGTTCAAGGTATCTCATCCCCGAGTATTGTCACGGTTTCGAGTCTAGCACGGTCCACACTGCTCCTCCCCTTTTTGTCAGATCCCTCCCTGCTCGCTCACATAGGAGTCTACCTCGGCTGCCATTGCATATGCCTGCAGAGGAAATTATTCCTACATTCATTACATCAAACATGTATATCAGACAATGCCTTCCCAACACCCTCACCCTGACATGACTCCTGTGGTACAAAATGTTCGAAGTATTGCTAATCGCAAGAACCAACAAAAGCGTGGGCATTCGTGGAATTGTCAATTTCCCCCTCCTAAGAGATGGGTTCCCTGACTGGCTGGCGAGAGGGATTCCTCTCAAGGAGGGAGTTCCGTAGCGTCTACATTCTAAGGTCAGAACTCCACCCCCTTATCTTTGCTGGACAATTTTTGGGTTGCACATATCAATCAACCTGTGATATCCACCCCGTCTGCTACACGGTGACATTCAATATATAGTCCAACCCTCTCGCCGGGAGGAAGAAGTCATAGTGCACCTGCACCCAGAGGATCGTCACAGACCGACTCAATGGGTTGCGTTGTATTGATCCCCTCATCTGGCATTGCTTGAACTCCTACTCCTTGCAGCGGTCTTGAAAACCAACTACTCTCATCCTTAATCCAGACGCCCGCGCGATCATTACAAATCCACTGTGAACACTCGCTACAGAAAGCAATCAGAGAGACAGGCAGTGGCAATTGAAACCGCATGCAGTGTCTACACTGTGATCAGTGGTCTCTGGCAGTCACAGCATCCATCGATTTGGTCATTGAGACACGATGCATCTTGTATTTGCAACAGACAGACTCCTGAAGGTATGCATGCTGAACAGATGGCCGTTTATGAGTGTGAGCGACTTGGAGATGGAAAGATATGCAATGCGAGACGTTGCAAAAGCATTCGTTGAAGCCCCACACTGGCAGATAATAGAGAAGTACTTGAACACCGCTATGCAGCAAAACAATATTCGGTCCATAGCATTTGTGGCACGCACAATGGAGATCTTGAAAGAGGTATGCTGAAGCAATCGCCCACATTGTATATTACACCCTCAAACTGGTACCAGTTTCAAGTACAAGTTGATAAGGTATAATTCCATTTTATTCAATCAGCAAGAGGCAAAAGGACAGACCTTTATGATCTACACAACTTTGAATTCGATGCAGAGTGTTTGGAATTCATTCATTCCCCTCTGGCACACTATAAGTTTCATTGTCGCGTAGCAGAGCAGGTTGAGGGTGGTGTACGCGGTCCAAATCCAATGCAGAGAGAGTTGAAAGCTGCTAATGAATGGCCAGCGTGCACTTTACTTCCTGGCAGAAGCATTCCTGGAGTTTATCTACATCACATTTTATCATTGGGCTGATAACCGCGGTAAGTATGCTGATGGATTCGATCAATCCATGATTGACGACAAAGCCGATCATATACCCTCTTCACTCATCCTGTTTACCTGCACCGCATTGCTCCATGCTCTCTTGGAGTGGCAAAAGAACAAGGGTGTCCATCAGAAAGCGTCCAAGTTAAAGCTGCAAGCGGACAGACCTGATCGCTCGAACTACATCAACTACAAGAATGCCTGTTGTCAAAACAATCCTGCTGCTCTGCAGTGGGTCGCCATTTGTTATCCACGCCTGGCGTTGCTGACCTGTATACAATCTTGATGAATCTCTGGAACACACCACCAGAGAGCTACCAACAGAGGGTGTATAAAATGACTCTTGCCACAGTCAAGCGTCCGACCCAACAGGCGGAGTCCTCAACGGCTGCTGTGGTCATCAGCATGGAAGCAGCACGTGTTGAGAATGGTATCCCTCTTGGCTATTTGACCTCCGATGTGGCGCTTGAGGAGCCTGAGATCGGATGCACTCACCTAATCATTTTGATAGACAACCATCGCACGGATGACGAACTGCCTTGCTGGATTCCAGTGGGCAGTGGGGATTATGACGATAAAGGTCACGAAACTAACGAGCACGATGCCATCCCCACTGCCACATGGGGACATCCTGCCGCAACTGAACTCGAGAGGTTTCACCTTGGAACCAGTGATGTTGACGGGTATGAAGGCGACGATGGCGACGAGGCAGACGAGGATGAGGATGAAGAAGCCTCACATGCTGATGATGCATCAACGCAGAATTTGGAGGACTGAGTGTATAGTACTAGAGAGTGTGAAGATTGGACAGTATATATTCAACTGGTAAAATACGATAGTGGGGAAGCAAATGCAACAGCAAACGATGTATCCGAAGCGAAGAATGTATTGTAATCAGTGACCATATCTCAAATCTCATCATATATGGGGACCATGAGGCATCCGATATATAGCAATAGGGGAGAGATACAATGTTGCACTCGGCCAGAGGAAGGCATAAACCTCGCCAGGCGGTGTGTACACAGCTACAGCATAACTGGAGCCCCTGCGAATAATGTAATGCACATGTCATTCTGACGGTGCGTATATGTCACCAGATTCCGGGTGCACAGTCAAGGAGGTAGGTGTGCAACGCGACCCGTCGCCTGGCCAACAGGAAGTGTGTAATTTCCTGACAGAGGGTACGAGGTTCCATCAGAGCCATCAGAGCTGTCCAGAACACCCGGGTGTTCCTGACTGAAACTTGAGTTGTTGCTGATGGCCAACAGAGGCCCGAATGTGTGATAGAGTCTAACATCAATATTTATAAGCTCCTTAGAGCTTGATGTATTGAACAAAGAGGATATGGGATTATATACACACAATCAAACGATGAATGACACCATATATGGGCAGATTTCATACAGCGGTTTCCTTTGAAATGATTTCAATTTGAACCTGCAACACAATTTGAACATATTGTTGTTAGAAATGAGAAGAGCTATAGTGAAGGAGATTGTACAGCACGTAAGTATCCCGGCAAAGGTAATCCCTGCTACCCATCATACAGCAAGCTTTGTACAACAGCTAATCATTATACATAGACATTTGAATATTCTCAAGAGGGTAGAGCAGTGGAGGGTGAGGAGGATACTGAAAAACAAAATGGTATGTGTATTAGTATACGTTCTGGTTGAATGAATAGAATTGATTATTTTCCACACATATATATTTGTTGCAAGGCTTGCTTGTCTGTGAAATACCAAATTTTGTAATGAATTTCAGGAGTGCTAGAGTATGAGCCCATCAGCCCAGCTTATCACAGGTCAACTGGAAGAGATAATTGAAAATGAACAGAAAACTGACAAAGGTGCAAGGGAGGTTCAGAACCAAGTAGACAATAGTAAGGACGACTTTGATCCAGATATTACCAGTACCTTACGGAGCACTGATGTCGATAAAATTAACAATGATTTCGAATTAGAATGGTTTGATGACATGGTCGGGTTCATGAAAGCCTCTTTGATTTACCAATAGATTGTTGACCGAGTCCCTGGCAAGAAGTATTGAATTTCAGGCCTGTCTGGAACCGAGATTCTGGTGCACGAGCTATGGGCTACTTGGTTCAGTGTGAGGGGATGGGTTTGGGATTTGGATATGCCTGGAGCAAATGTTCGAGATGAACTGTGTCATTGGAAGATATCTACCTTGGTAGCAGTGGCTATGATATGCAAATTGCTTACGGAAGAGGTTGTTGTGCGGTTGCCACTCTCAAACTTGTCAGGGAATACCCTTGACAAGTGGGTGAATAGGGTGTAGCATGACCTTCCAGGGGTTACTGGTGCAAAGCAAGAATCATTTGCATGGCAGAGACTGAATTCAGTTCCCTGCCACCTTTTAGAGATCCAGATAACTCCATCTCTGGGCTATCCAGCACTGAATTTGACCCTTGAACAAATCCTAGTTGTCACAATGCACAGAGTGGCAGAGAGATCCAAGTGAATCAACGACGAAATGACATTTAAGACAAATTTCACACTGGCACACTTGTTGCATGCTGAAAATGCAAATCACACCCATGAAGATTTGAACAGAAGTATTAATATGCTGGAAAATGAATGGATTATCCAGGTTGTATTACAAGATATCTTAAGTACCAGAGTAAAACCATCAAGAAGCTCGTATAATTCTTCTGTTGATGGTAGTTAGAGATGCTTGATGTGGATATTTGTACAAGAGTTGAATGTCTGGTAAATTTCGGTTAAAGCAAGATTGCATTCAAACTTCAAATTACAGCTACACCAGAATTCAATCCACTCTTTGGCTAGTGTTTCCAGACAATGTGGGTGTTTTCAGGTGCACCTGGAGATCTGAAAGCTGATGCTGAGTTGAAAAAGCATCATGCGGAAGTACTTTTATCTGCAGTATAGAGTTTGATACATGCCATCTGGACTGAAGACAAAGAAGCTCAACAGGATGAGTCACACCAGATAATACATATTACACAACCTTGGAGAATATGGACGTGGTTGGAATTGAACTTAGCCAATGCAAAACCACTCAGTCGGATACCAAAGGATAAAGTAAACCCCATGGATCACTAGTGGACTGATGAAGAGTAAGCAAAACAGATGACACATGTAGAAGGATCAGCTTTACAAGTTTCTGTAGGAGTACAGAAGGTTCATAGATGGCAGCCAGTATGTTGTTCATTAGTGCTGGGAGGCACCGAGGATTGCAATGATGAGTCAAGACAATGGTATGAATAGTGGACACTTGATTGTTTGGTGGATTCTCTGATTGTCTGAAGATGGCGAGAGCCATTTCTGCTTTTTGTTCTCAATCAACCAGTGGAGCATCCTCAACCCAGCCATGATGACCTCTCATGTGAGGTGTTCCATCAGGAACAGAAGAGAATCAAAAATGCATCTCCCAGTGTACCTCTGCCACAAATGCTGCTACTTGTATGTCCTCCTCCTGGCCAGATTGATGATTGGAAGTGGTGGCTATCCAAGTAATTTGGTGATCATGTGGATATATTCCACTTGAATACTGAAATGGGGAACAATGAATACACGGAAATACAGCTCAACTTCCAGGATCCATGAAATTCCTCTGTATTTCTAACTACACCCAATGTGGGCAAGACGGGTCTAAACCTTAATGCAGCAAACCATGTTGTATTAACCAAGAAGTTCAGGGAATAAAATGAGCAGAACAAGACATTTGCAGGAGTCGACTGGCTAGGCCAACATAGTGTTTTGCATACACAGTTACTGAAAATGGGTCCTGGTGACAATGATAACCACAGAAGTGATCTCCAACACATAGTAATGGTGCATATGAAAGTCTCACATGGCTCAATGATTTCACTGAACATCCAGATACCGATGATTTACCGAATTCTGGTGTCTGGTGTGGACTCTACGATGTAGCTGACAGAGGGTGGAGACCCATTGTAGTCTGATAAACTATGATGATACATTTTCAAGAATATGAAATGAAGGTATATCCCTTTAGACATTGAACCAACCTAATCTTCTTGACAGTCAAAAATTGTCAAAAAACGTCATTTGTAAGGTACACTCTACTGCACAAAGCAATCATTTCTCTTTGTCATTTTGAAGTGCATCAAAATCTGATATAGAAATTGTGGTTTGTTACATCAGAATTGGTTAGAGTGGGATTTCATAGGCACTATTGATCATTAAAGACGACCAATTTGAGATGATGTCAGTTGATCAGCTCCATATACAAGTTCCAGACTCGCTTCATCTATTGATAATTGGCCTTGCTCAAATTCTGAACTACAATTTGGCAAATAGTTTGGAAACTGTTGTGAATTGGAAACTGTTGTTAATTAGAAATTTGAGGGGCAGTAGAAACTTGAAGCCAGGTACAAATTTCAAATTCCACAGTATGAAAACAGAGTAATGCAATCTGTTTCACGTGCACTGGAGAAGCCTGCGCATACGTATCAAGTCTCCTTATGACCGATTGAGCACTGCAAAGATGCCTTTCCCATTTGGCAATAAAGACAGAGTAGGTAATATTTAATTCTGATATCAGTATATCTGACCTGGTTGGTGTTTTTGTGGCAAAGCCACAGCTTGTGCAGGCATTTGATCGAAGTTCAGGTGCACAGGAGAATCCTCAGCACAAGACTTCAGATATATTATAATGCATCAAGCACTGCATGTTTGCCAATCCTATTAGATATTCAAGGCACTATAGGTAATATTCAGTACTTGCCACACAATACAGGATACAGCTCACAGAGTATTGGCATAGGAGGAGCTTTTAATGTCCTATGATCCATGTTTAGTTACACTGCAGATCTGCATCCCAGAGTGTTGAATAACAAGATATACCCTGCATACTCATGTCAAAGCTGAAGCTTTTGCTGCTGAGTATGTTCTGGCCTCTGATTGAAGTTTGGAAACACCTGAGGTCTCCAAGCCAGTTAAGTAGTAGGTTCTTCAATTTGTGTGAAGTGAACTTTGACAAGCTGTGATTCATTGTGGATGTAATAATCCAGACCAGACATGCCTCAGAGCAACAAATGAGCCACCAAAGTGCATGTAACCAGTACAGTAGTATATTTTGTATATTCATTCGCTTCATCAGCATATTCTCTCTGCCTCTGACTCAGTGGATTCAGCACACATAGATTATTGTCTATCAAGATAACTTCACTTTTAGGTGCAGGCTGTTCATCCCACTTGGCCTCTCCAAATATATCACTCTATACTTCATTGGTATGTGAAGGCTGCCAGTGCAGTGCCTTGAGGCTTATGCCACATGTCAACTGTCCATTGGAGGAAGGTAGCCACTGCACAATATTCTTGGAATCTTCAGCCCTGGCCAATCAGTAACATTGCTTAATTCAATATTGACTAAGTATTATATTTGGACCTATGCTTCCAAATTCTAGAATAGCTTCTGCAGGTGAGGGCTCAATTAAAAGAGAGGGAGCTTGAGAGTGAGAATCATAAAACACAGATTCTGCTCAGCAACTCTGCAGATGGCTGGCAATACCCACTCATGCCATGTACTGCACTTACTTAATGTGGCCTAAGTGCTGAATGTGTTTAGAGCAGAGTTTACTGGATTTTGACACACTCTATGTTTGGGCAGTCAACACCTGTATCTGAAATCATATTTTACAAAGCAGATTCCATCAAGAGAGAGTGTGAATACAGAACATTTTGAATAATCAAGTTAAGAAAAGACAGCTTTGAAGAGTGCAATTATCCGTCAGAGTATGGTAAGTGTACAATCCTAGCTATTGAATCCAGTATAACCATTTAAACCTCAGTGCAATTCCATTCCCCAAATCATTGTTGCAATCATTTCTCTGTCCGCTATGATATGACATTGCACTCTGCATACACACCCTTGTATATAGCTATCACCCTGAATATTTATTTTATGTCAACATTGTAGTAGTGAGACTTGTAATCATGGTGTGACTTAACAATGTGCACTTTAGTTGATATTAGGTGCAAAGGCAGAATGTGAGTCAGTATTTACGACTGATTTTTAAGCTATCTTGCCATTGATGACACCTTGAATCAATAAGATTACCCCTGCATCATCCATTATGCTATGGTATTCTTTGTCTATCCTCATATCATTCCTTTATATACCACATTCTCTCCCTCCTACATCACCTTTCGCATTGGTGTGAAGGTTACTCTGCAGACACAGCCTAGATGAATGTAGGAAAGGGATGTTATGCTTATAATGTTGCTGTATAGACTGCTAACATAGCTGCAGCATCCTGATACAATAGAGTATCATGAAAATATATATGTCTATCTGGTGGATATACCACATCCAGACAATCATATTTCTCCCCTATTAGTTACAAACTCAGTATGAACTCTTGTAACTCCACTATCACCCACAAGGTTCCAAATCTATTCAGTACAGCAGATTGTCAATGCTGCAACAATTCTATGCCTTGTGGTCATGTCAACCGGTGGAACATTCACACATACTTACTACATTTGGAGGAGTCATCTTCAGGGGCACATGTTCTCATTCAGGTTCTCAGTGCTCCATTTGGTCAGCACTGAGGGTTAGTTGATATTACAAACCATGATAATGTTGTGAGTGCTCTTCTGGTTGATCTGGTGCCAGTGGGTCTGGTTCAGGTGGGTCTGGGTCAGGGGGGTCAGGTTCAGGTGGGTCTGGTTCAGATGGGTCTGATTTTATTCTATATGCATTGGCTTAAATGAACCTCCAATTCTGGTATCCATACATAGCAGTGATCAAGGAGTGCTAACATTTGACATCAGGGATCCATCAATTTCTGTGCACATAACAACCTCTGGAATCGCAACACCGGACTACCATGTTGAATTTGAATATGCACTATTGATGTCATCTCTTCTAATACTTCTTATGATGGCTCTTGAATTGTAACCTCCTCAACCTTGGGCAACTGCTTGCCCCATCTTACCACTTATTATACAGTACTTAGTCTTATATTTAACCGTTATACACTGTCTCCTACATTCCCCCACTTTCTATCTTTATTGCCACAAATAGAACCTACACTCAGCCAGGTGAGGAATCACTATTTGAAGAAGAATCAAGTAGCACACCTTGAGAGAGTACTTGCATTCAAGAAAATTGTCAATCTTTATTAACAATCAAATGTGGGCCTACCTACAATCTGCCTTCTTGCATTGTATTGCAGATTAGTAATGTCCCCAATTTGATTAATGAAGCAAGATGACAATTCTGATTAGGAGATCAGCAATGGAGAAAATGGGGACACAAGAGACGTTACATTGTCATCCGACATGTAACAAAACAATTTGGGCGATTATTCAGAGCAGCTCATACTTCTAGGCCAGGTGTGCTGGGACAAGTGATCACAAACTCCATGGCTTCCACTGACAATGAAATGGAGCTGTACTGATCCTGTCATTGTATGCCCTCCACTTTCAAATTCCCAAAACTTAGCTGGGGCAATGCCACCACCAATACTCAAACACCAAATGTCAATCCCCAGCAATACATTCTGTGAGTCTGACTGATTACCTGTGTGGGCGCTCCCACTACCCACGTTTATTGTACACCACAGTGCGCCAAACCCCAAGGCCATTGGAGATCAGAACATTCCCGAACACCATAATACTATATTTGAGGCTGGGAAACGTTCATGAAGGCAATCGTATTCATGAAGACTCCACAGCCAACATTACCCAATCAGATGTAATTGATGGTTAACATAGCTTCAACAGTAGCCATTGAAGCTCAGGATTGTCAGTGGACATTAGCAGGTGCTCATGTAGGCTTACCATCTTTGTGGCAAATGCCTTGTGGCCAATCTCTCAAAAGAGATCCACAAACACAAGAAGCTGTAAATCTTGGATTCTGTTATTAGCTTCTCTATCAGACTTACAAATATTGACCACCCCCCAACTTATATACATAGTTCAATGTGAAAATTAGTACCATTGGAGGATGGTGGGCAGATGGGGCTTGTCGAACTATTGTGCATAGTTACAGGTTGGATTTGTGCTCTCAGTCTGAGCTTTGCATCGAGCTTAAGGAGCTCCTATTTGATGATGCTTATCTCAGAAATGTTGTGTAAGATGACAAATCATGGTTTGCTCGAATAGAAGACCTGGATTTAATATTTGATTGATGCTTCTTTATTGCCATCAGCTTTGGGCACAGATGTACTGCATCCCACTACTTTCATCCTCTCACTCTGCCTACTGTATCACTGGGAGCCGAAGCTATTCATTCTATGCTGTCTGAATATGTCTCTGGAAAGAAGGCAACAGTTATGTATTCTCAAGATGAATATTGAGGTAAATTGTGCCCTGACCAAGTGATCAATTTTACTCTGGAAGCCACTGCTCTCATCATTGACAAGATTGGTGGGTAACTTCATGCTCACCTTTTGACATCACTCTGGTAGGATCGGTGCTCTATCAATCTCTGTCTGTTCTCCACTGCCTAGCACTGTGCTGCTCCGTTTTATTCCACTGTCAATTCCTCCTCTGTTAGTGCTTCTCTGCTAGAATGCATACTTCTCAATCCCCATTTGCAGTTGTATAATTCATTCCAAGCACTTTACCGTGCTCCCATCATTTTGGCTACCTTCCACTGGTCAGGACACCTCTCAATAGCAGTAAAATGTATTGTTGCCTCTGCGAGCCTCTGGGAGTGTTTAAGAGTTGTCGGACCAGAATCCCAGGGTGGTCAAATCACAGAGTCGACTGGACTGATGAAGTGGCCTGCAGGTGCACCTGAGAAGCACTGGCGAAGGATCTGGGTGGCCATGAGAGATCTGGTGAGAACCAGTCAACCACCCGGGAGTGCCGGCCAACATCCTGCCTGACCCAACAACCTGCCTGGGAGTACTGGCAACAAGTATCAGAGTATTCAGCACAGCGGGCACGACACAACAAGTATGGGTGACTGAGTGTCTGGAGATACAACATTGTTCCATTATCCTGGGGCAGAACCATTTGGAACAGCTTTGACATGGACCCCTGCACTGGGAGACTGCAGTTGGAGATAATTTGGCGACGTTACAGAACTGGCTGCCATTGGATAATTTTGATAATGCTGAATGGATTCAGGGGCAGTGGTTTGAGACGTTTTTCAAGAAATGAGCAAGCCTACTTCGTACGGTGTGGAACAAGGGGAGACAAGCCTACTAGCGACTCGTCCTGCATTTTGCAGAGCGTGCAGGCAATAAGGTGAGTGGTAACTTCCCAGAGTTGCCAAATACATCGTTCATGGTTGTAATCTGCTGGTTATCGAATGGCAATGATATTTATGTATACCCCGTACAACTGGATGCCTCATATACAAATGGGAGGCATTTGGAGGAGCTGTTTGACTTCATCAACAAAAACAGAGGCCAGAAGAAGCCATATATTCTAACATAAGTGTTCTAGTGGACCTAGGATCTGGATGAATCGGATGAAGCATATATGGGATTATATACACACAGGCCAATGATGAATAACCCCATATATGGGCAGATTTCATACAACTGTTGCCTTTCAAATACTTTCAAGTTGAAAGTTGGACACACTGGGAAAACATTTTTGGTAGAGATAAAGAGAGCTACAGAGAAGGGGATTGCTGAGTACATAATTAGACCTGCGAAGATAATCCCTACTAGCTGTGTTCAGGCTAGATGTGCCGAACTGCTAATCATTATACATAGACTTTGGAATGATCCAAAGAAGGTGGAAGAGAGGAGGGAGAGAAGGATGGTGGGCAAGAAAATGATATCTGCATTAATGTAAGTTCTGATTGAAATAATAGAATTGATTGTATTCCATCCATATGTATTCATTCGAATGGTTACTTGTCAGTGGAATACCTAACATTTTGATGAATGTCAGGAGCATTGGAGTATTATCCCATCTTCCCACCTTACATCAGAGCAACTGAAAGAGATCATTGAGGATGAAAAGAAAACAAACAATGGTTCAAGGGATGTTCAGGAGCAATTGGAGGATAGTGAGGAAGTCCTTGATCCAGATAATAGCAGATCAGTATTGAATACTGTTCTCAATATAATCAACAACAAATTTGAATACAAGTGTCTTGATGCGGCAGTCAGGCTGCTTAATGCCCATCTGATTCACCAATCGATAGCTGACTGAGTCCCTGGCATCAAGTACTCTATTCACGGCCTGCCTGGAATCAAGTTTCTGGTGCACCATGCTTGGGCAATATGGTTCAGTGTGAGGAGATGGGTTTGGAATTCAAATATGCCAGGAGTGCAGGTGGCAGATGGAATGGGTCTTCGTGTGACTTCTACCTCAGTTGTAGTTGCCACGATATACAACTGGTTGACTTTGATGGTTCTTATGGGGTTGCCGCTGTCAATTTTGTTGGGGGATACCCTCAAGAAGTGGTTGAATATGGCACAGAACAACTATCCAGGTAGTATCAGTACAAGACGTGAGTGGCATCCATTGAAGATACTGAATTCAGTGCCTCGCCACCTTTTACAAATCCAGACAACTTCACCTCAGAGGCATCCAACTCTTACTTCAGCCCTTGAACCAATCCTGGTAGTCTCAATGCCCGGAGTGGCAGAGTCATTCAAGAGTGACATCCAGAAGATGACATATACACCCGATTTCAATTTGGTGAACTTGTTACATGTGGAAAATGTAAATCTCACCCTTGACCATCTGAACAGCACTATTGACATGCTGGAAAACTGAATGAATATTCACCTTGTTTCATATGATACCTTAACCTCCAGTCAAACCATCAAGCAATGACCAACTCTGATTCGGTTCTTGGAGTTTGGGATTTTTGATGAGTCCTATCGGTCCACGATTGAACACAGTGCACAATGGCAAATAGTGATGAAAGTGAGAGTTGCATTCACACTTGAAGTCAGAGCTATGCCAGGATTCCAGTCACTCTCTGACTGGTGTTAACAGACAACATGGCTGCTTTCAGGTGTGCCTGAAGATCCAGAGGATAATTCTGTGATGGAAAAGCATGGTGCAGAGACATTGTATTCCACTGAGAAGAGTGTGATGCATGCTATCCACACAGCAGACAAAGATGCTGAACATGTTGTAGCACACTGGATGATACACCCTCCAAAGGCTCGGATGTTAAAGAGGCAGTTACAATCGAAACCAGCCAATGCCAAACCACTCATTCCGATACCGAAGGGGAATGTCCACTTTATTGATCCCATGTGACGTGATGAAGCCAATCCAAAGATGATGTCCCTGGCGGTGAGATACACCTGACAAGGTGCTTTGGCATCATGGAGGGTTCATAGATGGTAGCTAGCATGTATTTCTTTAGTATTGGGAAACACCGAGGATTGCAAAGACATTTCTGAATAATGGTGCAATGAATAGCAACTTGATACTTGGGTGGACTCTCCAATATTCTGATGGCTGAGAGAGATGTATCTGACAATGTTTGCCAATGATCCAGCAGAGTATCCTGAACCTAACCCACTCGATGCATCAAGGGAGGTGCTCCTTCCCGAACAAGAGAAAAATGACAATGCACTCCCCAGTGCACCTCCTCCACACAAGGCGATGCAATGTCGTCCTATTCTAGGCGATGTTGGCCACATGATGTGGTGGCTTACCAAGTATTTTGCAGATCATGTGGATTTATTCAACAGGTATGCCGCACTGGACAATGATGAAAGCACAGAAAGGCAGCTCAAATTCCAGGATTCACGAAATCTGTCTGTATTTGTAATTACACCCAATGTGGATGGGACAGGCTGAAATCTTACAACAGCAAACTATGCGGTAATAACACAGAAGTTCTGCATATTGAATGAGCAGCAGGAGGTATTTGCATGAGTTGCCCAGCTAAGGCAAACCCAAGTACAACGAACATGGTTACTCAATATGGGTCATGGAGGCTATTATCACCTTACACATGATGTCCATCAACACTCTGCAGTGGCCCCAGTGACAATCCTGCACAGCTTGATCAGTCAACCAAACATCATGATGTCAATGATATACTAGACTCTGGAGACTCATGAGGACCATATCAAGAGGCTAACAGAGAATGAGCTCCCATTGCAGTCAGATGAACCATCATCATAGATTGTTAGAAGGCTTCATCTAGGTATGCCTCTTTAGTCATTGAACTAACATAATGTTCTTAACTAATACAAATAGTCGAAAAGGTCATTTGTATGGCATACTATCCTGCATTACTGACACCTTTCTCTCTGTCATTTTGAAGTGAATCAAAGTTCTGATGTTGGAATTGTTGTGTCTTAAATCAGAAATTGCTAGAGTAGGATTTCTTTCACATTATTGATTATTATTAACAACCAATAGGAGATGGAGTCAATTGATAAACAACACAACAAGTTCCTTGCTGGCCTATCTCATGATAAATGGCATATGTTGAATTTTGAGAATCATACAGTGAATGGCTTTGAATCATTCATCAGTTGCGATTTTGAGGTGTACTGGAAGCCTGAGGCCGAAAACGCTTTTCACAATCAAAAGAGTACAGGGGGCATTTTTCAACAACTTCCACGTACACTGGGAGATCGTTGGCATATATCATGAGTCTTGTAAAGATGGATCAAGCACTGCATATTTGCCAATCGCATTTGACAATAATGTCCGTCTAGGGGATATTAAGTTGTTGTGCCAGAATACAATACATCAGCTAGCTGATGTGTGGCACAGCCACAGCTTTTGCTGGCGTATGATCGATGTTCAAATGCACTGGAGAATCCTCAACATATGGCTTGAGATGTGTTATGACAGATACAGCACAGTATACTTGCCAATCCCATTTGGCAATGAGACAGTCTACACCATATGGATTACTTGAGCCAGAATATGAGACAGAGCTTGCTGATTCATGGCAAAGCCGCACAATGTCCTGGTATATGAACAAACTTTGGGTGCGCCTGAGCATCCTGGGTTCATATCATTATGACCGATCAACCACTGCATAATTGCCAATCACAGTTGGCATTAAGGACCCTTTATGCATTATTAAGTACTTTTGTCAGAATATAAGAAATGGGCTCAGATATTCATTGTAAAGACACAGCTTTTGCTGGCCTATGATCGAAGTTCTGGTGCACTGGAGAATGCTAGTCATATTGTTATGACAGATCTAGCACAGCATATTTGCCATTCCCATTTGGCAATAAACACAGTCTAGGCGATATTGAGTACCTGTGTCAGATTATGAGACACATCTTCACCCATTTGTACCAAAGCCACACATTTAGCTGGTATATCACAGAACTTCAGGCACACCTCAGATCCACATCCCAGAGACATGTATACTGAGACATTGATCAGGTACTCAAGCCTGTGCTGCAGTTGCCGCGGTTGGGTATTTCCTGACGTATGATTGAGGTTCGGACAGAACTGAGACCTGCAATCTAGCCCAAAATGAGGTTCTGGGGTTTGTATGAAGCCAACTTTGACAAGCTGCCACT
>Ga0307512_10000309_pt1 | contig 70335 bp, 64 predicted proteins | sample 14_EM_MG_FD_200267 | JGI IMG/M metagenome (GOLD analysis project Ga0307512, IMG submission 200267) | Populus trichocarpa ectomycorrhiza microbial communities from riparian zone in the Pacific Northwest, United States - 14_EM | ecosystem: Host-associated > Plants > Roots > Unclassified | place... | reverse complement strand
CTCGTTCTCTTGTATAGCAAGCAATAGTACGATTTTGAAAGAATATTCTGATTCTTGTCCCTCGATACGCACTTCGAGTTCAGTTCCACAACATCCTTATCACCTGCGCCCGAACCCGCCCGTTACAGTATGGTTGAGTATATTGTACGTAACAGTGACCTTCAGCGGAATGAAGGGCTTTCTATATCCCATTCTGTTGTCAAGACCTGTGGTGTTTCACTACACCTTCAATCCATGAAACCAACCCGGGCCTTGCGAAAAAGAAACCTTAATCAGAAACATCCAGCCTGTCTTTGTAATATACTCGAATTCAGATAATAGGATATGGCATAGGTGCTCACCTTCATACACTTCCAAGACTTCACAGGTCACAGATGGTAAATGATATGATATCTCCAGGAACAGCACAAGGACTATATCGAATATGAAGGTTAGCACGACTAGCAATATTACACAGAAGCTGTGCGTATATAACCTTGCAACCTCATTCAATAGGAGGCCTGTGAGTCGAGCAGCAACTGTGATTGCTTCCTAATGGGCTCCTTGCCTATAAATCTTAGTTCTCCTCTCATGATCCACCCTCCAGTCAAAAACTAACTTGTTCATTGTATTAAGAGGATCTACCTTTATTTTAAACTGGTTGGATGCTTCAGCATTGGTATAACTCACAATGCAGCAATGACATAGTATCGGACCCCATTGTTGTGATTGCAGTGATGACATATGAAACTTCCCCCCCGCATTTGGCGGGGTGCAATCTGGCTGTGAATGTTTTATGCTAACCTGAGTTAGCTCGCTTTCAAACCAATATCCCTGAGGCTGTACATCACCCCTTGAAGCATCATCGAGATTCATCTGAATACGTGTTCAGTGACCATTTCTCAAATATGGTCAACACTCGCCGGAAACATGTTAAGTGCTTTATCTGCAAATGGAAAGTATCGGATGAGATCAGACTAGAGGCTCACAAACCACAATATCAACCAATATCGATGAATGAAGGGCTATTACCTGATGGAAAATTAATAACTGCAGACTGGGATCGACACGCGCCATCATGGTTTGACTTCAGTCGGTGCACCTGAATGGCCATCGATGAGCTTAGTCAACCAATTCATCTTCCCATAGACTATGTACCTGGTGCACCACCACCTGAAGATGATTCCGACAAAGAAACTATTGACCCCCAGAAGCCTGATCTGACTTGTACCCCTGATCCAACAAAGACGAAGGCTCACAGGCAGGTAGTTGGTGTGGAAAATGCGGGGGGGAAAGCATATGGCAAAGCAACTGGATTGTACAACAAGCATCTCAAGTACTCAGAACAATGGAATCCGTGGCATCCATTCCGGTCAGCACACGACTAATAACAGGCTTGATCATTTTGCCAGCAAACGACAACGTGGATAGATCGACATCTGAGACATGGACTGGACAACATCAATATCGAATCATTTCAATCAGCAGATGCTCTACGAAATGTCCTCTCTAGATTTGATTTTGGGCTCAGCAATGATAGTTGGATTGATGATCATTTGGACATCTTCGTAACAGTATACTACAGGGATATTTTGAAATGTATTCCGTACCTTTATCGCAGCTCCCATTTCACTCACACCTCAATTTTGCATTGGCGCTCTTTGCAGAGTCGGAAATTCGCCAAATATAGAGGGAGATGAACACTGGCCATTGGTGGTGGGATGAGCAAAATCAGTGTCCTGCCGAAGCGACGGTTGTGCCAGTTATTTGTGCATCTGAGGAGACCCAGTTGATCACTTGTTTGGGCGACCAGCATGTCTAGCCGCTGTATCTCACGATTTGTATTATTTGAAATAATATTCACAGCACACCTAGAAAGCGTGCTTGGATTCTTCTTGGGCTGAACCCCTGTCCCCCGAAAGGCGCGCAAAATACTGACAAGGCATAGCATCCCACTGATGGAACAGTGCTTTCCCCACTCTGGAATCTTGAAATAACCGGCCCCAGCTTGAAATGGAATCGTGCTGATAGATTCCACAGACAATATGACACTCTTTTGGCTGCCTGGGTCAGGGATTATCCCGAATAATTCATGCTTGCTCAAGCCTCATATGGCTCCTGCCTGATGTGTGAAATTCCTAAAGGCGCGCCAATGGGGCATTCGACATTTCGACCAGTTGATAATCCACCAGATAATCATGTTTTCTTAGAGCTTCTCGGCGAAACTAATATTGATGTTCTGCACACTCTTGGTGTTTATCCAATCTGCAACGAAATGTGGCAATACCCTCTCGGCAATGTCTATCACCTTTGGCTGCCCGATGAATTGCATCAGCTGTTTGTGGGTCCAGGCAATGACTTATTGCACTGGCTGCTCAAATACCTGAATGCTAGAACCGTCAAGGATCAATTTGACAATTGATTCACATCAGTACCACAATATCCAGAACTCCAGCGCTTCCCTAAACCATTCGATTGGTTGAACAGTGGCTGCTGGCTGGGAAATGCAATCCGGGGCATCATCTGAACACTGGCGGTGAATTGCACTCCAATTTCTGACTGCTCCCAGGATGCCGGGAAAACTGCGGTGGAAACAGCCTCTGATGAAATGGTGATGGGAGCAGTGTTGGCACCATGTGAATTCTCTCTACTTGTCAGCCAACAAAATCATTCTGATCGATCCCTCACAGCACTAGACAATGCACAGAAGCAATTTTACAAGATGAAGGGTGATTTTTGAGTATAAAATATGTCGCAGTCTGCGAGGGCCAAAGTGGATCCACTGTTGAGAAGACAATCCCCTCAGTTACGAGTTCAAATAATTCATGAAATCTGTGCTGCATTGGAGGTTCAGCTGTACGGGCCTGAAAAGGTTACTACATCACAATGAGGGCAATTCCAGGTGTGCCTGAATGGAGCCCGACAAGCGGCAACCATATGTTCAGATTCTGCTCGGCAGAGGGCAATTGAGCGATTGGGGTGCAAATTCCATCCAGTGACAGCTGCTGAAAGCAAAATTTTGGATAAATTGTTCCGTCATCATGAGTGACAACTATTGAAGGAAGTTGGGAGTAAGGCAGCTGGTCCCGGATGCACATTTGCCAAAAACTTACTCAAATGAAGACTGCCCCAGAAAAAGAGCCTGATGGGGTAGTAAGCATGACTGCCGACAAGCGTGTGCAATGTCAGGTCTGTCTTTCCGATGCTGGGACTGAAGCCACCTCATAGAGTATCACTGATACAGACCGCATCGTAAATCAGGTGGAGAGAGAGATTCATGGAATCACATTCAGAGACCAGATGGGGTGCATGAAGGAATTTTCCATCCGCTTGGTCGAGTGTGAAGCTTGGTGGCGGTCAATCGGCATTCATAACCTCTGGAAAACCATCGAACAGCGTGTAATACATTTCGGATATCCAACAATGCATCTCGTGAGCCACATATCTGAGTCAATTTGGAGAATGGGTTTCAGCGACAATTTCACCACCAATATTTATGATCGGCTACATATTGGCAATGGGAAAGAGGCATATCGATCAACCAACAAAGTCGATTACATTCAACAGATGCGCAAGCACAATGACCAGTGTACCGGTCTTGACTATATGGAGGAGACACCATTGTATCTTGCCCTTCAAAGTTTGTACAATATTGACTCTGCAACAGTTTCCAACCTACATTCAGCTGCCGATAAATGGCGAAATACACGCAGAGCCCATCTTTTTCGCCTCCAGCATTGCATGGAAGAGCCATTATTCCACCCTGTATGGCAACTGGTATATCATTTGAGAGAAATTCATGTCCGCGGAGTGTTTCAGAAGTATCAAATTAACCTCACTCAGAGATGCATCAGTAGATTTCAGAATTCCCAACATTGGTTAGCAATTCAGGGCACAAATTGAAGAGGACTGGGGACATGAAGTTAGTGGACTGGTGCTTGAATATGATCAGAATGTACTCATAGACAGTATATTAATTAAACCTCAGAATGCGCTGTTGTACTACCGTCAACCATTCCACTGCCCTCCATCTGTTGAGCATCTGGGACTTGATGGCAAAGTAGAATATACCAATGCCAACCAAGGGATCATGCCTGAAGCTCATGATATCTGGGTCCAATATATGGACAGTCACCTCGATAACACCTTCCAAGGCCAAGTTCCTCGTTTTGCTGTATTATACTTCAGCTGAACTTTACCGAATCAGATCCTCCCATTTCAGGTGCACCTGCCCGCCGGAAACATGATATCCACCATTTCTAGGAGGTGCAAGAAGACTTAACAATGGATATTACCTCCTCAACCACAAGGATATGCGGTGGTGATTCCAACAAAGTGCAAAGATCCGCATGGTTGGGCTGATTGTGTTGACAGGTTCATCTGGGTTGTCAAACAGACTGATCAGATGAATATTGTACCTGTCGGAGCAATTGTTGGACCAGCACATCTGTTGCGAGAGAATGCTGCATCAGATAGAATCGATAGCATATGGCTTGTAATCAATCATGTGGATGTAGATACCTCCTGGACTGTGTATTAACGTTACAATGCCTGAATCAAGGTGTGCAGGAGGAAGATGGTTAATTGAATTGCACTATTTCATATAAACATTATAATAATCACCCCCGGAGAGTAGGGCTCCAGGTTCGAGGTGCGCCGGTATACTCTCCGAGACGCGGCCAATACTCCCAATAGCTCCGAAATTTGCATCTCCTAATAGTTTGATTTGGAAGCATTTTGAAGATAACAATTCAGTCTTCAGGATATTCTTGTATTCTGATCCACTACTTCGTGAGCATTGAGGAGCACAGGTGATGTAGTCCCGGAGCACCTGCGAGCACATCGCTTTGCCTATAGCCTATCTGGGAGCATCTGGGAGCATCTAGAAGGATCAGTGTGGCTGTTCAGAGTTGCTGAGTTGTTCAGTGATGACTTCCAAAGCATTTTACATTTTGCTGATGCTGGCATGCATTCACCAACAGCTATCTATGGGAGTGATTCATCTCTGGCCATAATCTAGTTCACATCAGCAATATAGTTCCTCCATGTAGATTGATGCCGACATGTGGGCATCATTCGGAACCATCTCCTATTCCAATGTGAACTCCATTTCCGTTATCACTTGTTATCTCCATCATGTTCGTCTTTCATTTATTCCTCGTCAGACTACTATAATTCGTGTAATGATATATTGTTCATTATCAGACTATATCCACTCATGGATTAGTATATATAACATGTGACATTTGAGTCCAAATCCATAATATGGCATCTGGTGCATGTAATCTTATACTACACAGTTGCAGAAATACCCCACAACTTCATACAAGTCATGTTAATTGTATATCCGTCTAGATGGGAAATGGTAGAGAGGGTGTAAATCCATTGCATGGTCAATTGTGCAATGTGGATGGAGTGCCTTTATCTTGGCTTTGCTGAAATCCTCAATGAGTTTTCTGTATATGGCTGGGATATGTCTTCCATTGTATATTGGCACCCTCTTTATCCTTGAGTTGACTACTTCAATAAATATTAGTACTCAACTTGTACTTCATATTGAGCAGTTGATAACTATGCAGAAGGCTGAATTTATATTATTTGTCCACCATAGGGCCAAGACCCACTGTCCAGTAACTGCCTATATATTACAGATAGCCAGCACCAGTCATTCAAGATTCCAATGTGGACACTCTTCTGCCTCTACTCCTGCTGCGACTCACTGTTCACCCATCCAGTACCTGTTGCTTCTTTCACCCTCAGCAATACGATTCACAGTTTCTCCCCACTAACATGTGCAAACTCCCACTCATAGGATGACCAGACAATGCTGCCGTAATTACTGGCTAAAACATTGTTGATTGCAGTAGTTTCAAGTATTTGAGTATACGAAGTACAGCCACATGCAGAACTGCTCTCCACCTGAGCCATAACTCGGGTTCATTTGTGAGTGATACCTTATGGTAGGCCTGGCCCACTGCAATTAGTTTTGGGTGCCTTGGGGTAGCCAAGCCAAAAGTCAAATACTTTGCAAGGAGATGCTGAGATTGATGAATGTATACCAAGGTAACCTAACCGCGATCTCCAGCTAATACTGTAGATTCACTGTGGCTGCCGGTATGTATATGACTCAGTTCACTCAGTAAATTACATACTTGTTATACTTAATTGGAACTCTCAGCTGACTAAATAACATTCATTTCCCAGTAGAGATATGACACATTGATTGAACCTCTATGTGCTGTGAACACATGCTGAATCTGCTGCTCCCCTGAGAGAGCCCAGATGGTTCCACATCTGGTAGCCCTGCGAATCATTAGAATCCTGGCTAAAAATAGTGCTCACCTCCATTGTGATCTGAGATAACCTCTCAATATTTCCTCATCTGGATGTATCCACATCATTGAGTTGGTGTATATTATAATGAAGCTACATTTAGGTGGCACAGATGGGTCTCTCTTGTCACAACCATTTGGTTTGATGCCATAATACCATGCCAAAGTTGACGATTGGCAATGATTATCAGAAAGCATATTATCTGTGATTGCTGCTCTACAATACTGAAATGTGCCTATTGAAAGATGACAGATATTGGTAATTATATTTCTATCATTCAACAGAATCTGGTGGAAGTTGTTACACCATCCATAATGTCAATAGATCCATCAAGTTATGGAAGAAGTAGTACATCAGCAAAAACTAAATTTCCTTCATTGAACTGATTTAGTATATTATACACACAAACTCAAAATAATGAAATCGAGGTGTCCCAGATAGATAACTGTGCTTTAATGTTGCGGAGTGTTATTTGAGTTATTGGGATGCAGGATTCAAGCGCCACGGTGAGTGTGCCAACTTCTGCGAATCTCACAACGAGCACTTCACGAACAGTTCACACTTTCTTTGGCAATATCACAAATCATCTCTCCGCATACTCCAATGTCACCCAATTGGATTTGGACTCGCGATGATAATAGTATTCACTATGTACATTTTGTGAAGCATGAAGTTCTTGTTTTTAAAGCCCCTGAAGGCTTAATTTGACCAATAATAGTTACCATGCAGAAGTGGTTCACGATATTTAATATGTTGATACAAGATGGTTCAGTATCTTGCAGTTGCTCCGCCGTCGCAGCAGGGTTTTGCATCATCCTGAGTATGCTTTCACGCATGTGAGATCAGACTACAGTCAACGATCAGTTCGATTACATTTACTACTATTATTATTTACAGAAGAAACCTCGAATAAAATAGCACACAAAGAAAATCCTAAGTCCAATCACTGACACCATTCATAACCTCAAGGCGACATTGCACCCTCCAGAATCATACTTCCATCAACTAATCCCGTATTCTCAACACTGGTGATGTTGGTTATGTTGTTGCAGTTGCAGTTACTGTTGCTGTTGATGCAGGGAACGGGCCGGCAGCTGCTTGCGATGGCAGACCTGCCCATCGGCAGAACATCTGTGAATTGCAGGCTAGCTTCAGTAGTAGGAACAAAGATGCGGAGAGGATTAAAAGAATTGTTGGGCTGCTTTATCAACTCCTCCGCGATGTAATCGAGAAAGTGCTTATCACAGCTGCCCCGGTAATTGTGACGTTGTGCCATTGCTTGCTCTGTACCAGGTTTGTGGAACCTTTCGCGAATCATCCTGGGGATATCGTCCATCCTTTTCGCTTGAATCTATGGCAAGGAGGAACAAATATCCGCCCCGAGATGACAAAATTCATGTGTGTGTTCATCATCAATTGAGTGATTAATGTTGATTTTATGGCACTGATGTTGTGCTCCACCTCCTGGACAAAACTCTGGTGGGATCCTAAATTCGCCTATGTTCCTGGCCGACAGACAACAATGCATTGTAGTCGCAGTGAGGGCAATGAATGTTGGGTTGATTTTATCATTCAATGATCTATCATTCATTGCAATTTGTCATATGCCATACAACTGTGTGCCGTGGATAAGACCCACAGTTTCAGTCACTGCAAATCGAGACTTGAACTTCTAAATTGATCGCCAAAATGATGATGAAAAAAGGAGGGAACTTTGACCGTACCTCCCAAACATTTGTGGAGCATGTAAACCTGCTTGTGTGCAATAGCCAGTCTACCATTTTCCAGATCATTGTAGGCGACATTGTTCGAAATCTGCAAATGGAGTAGATTGAAGTCTTGCAGCGGTATACCATTGCTGCACGGGAGCAAGTAAGGTTTGCAAGATCCTAATGCACAATGTCAGCAATGAAAATAATCGTTGTGATGATTCATTCACCACCAAAATGTAGGCACATACAGGGTCTGAAATGCTCTGGGCTGGATCAATCCTGGCGATTTCCTTATACAACCACCTTTGATTCTGGGGGGTCCGCACCGCATTGGTGGCAAAGAGATTCAGAAATATCGCATGATTCATAGCTATAGGCTTGACATGTGCCATGACCATCGCCGGACCGCCTGAGAGAGTTGTTTGTGCGTTGGATTCTACACCGATGATGAGGCATGTCATGTTCTCAACAGGGGGCTCATATCGCGATTGATTTCCCACTGTCCATGCAACCAATTGCTCACCAGCTGGGTTTCGATTGTTCCTCTAGTAAATATATACATCCGTGGGCAGGGTCATTTGGTTAAATGCTTGATCACATACTTTCTTGGGTGCCAGCGGTGCAGGCTCGTCTTCATCATCCTCCAGCGAGAAAATAATGAGCTCTGAACGCTCAGGATGTCTGGGTTGCAGCAATGTACGAGTTAATAGAGATGCCATGTCTCCTTTTCCAGGTGTTCACATGACAGAATCTTTTCATCGTCACTGGCCGATTGCTTTGCTGGATGGTCGCCTAGGAGGGTCATCATCAGATTTCGAATTGTTACCTCAATGTTCATTTTAATTGTCGGGTACCGTGCAGAGATAATCATCTAGATTCTCATCGTGGATAGATCGTCTGCTTCTCCAGGTGCTGGGAGGAAGAGGAGGAAGAGGAGAAGTGTGGCACCTTTGTGTCATGATTTGAATAAGCCGCGAGTGATAAGTACGAAATATTAAAGGAGTCAGTACAGCAAATGTAAATGAATGTATTGTAATTGAATTGAGGTGTTGTGTAATTGAATGAAAGAGTTGATAGCATCAGCATCAAACCTAGTTTCCGTCAGGAACACCCCGGTGTTCCTACTGGCCCTGACAGCTCTGACAGAACCTCATACCGTCTGACGGTGAAGCGAATGCGACCCGTCCCCTATGCAACGGGTCAGGTTGCATACCTACCCTGTGGCAGCCATTATACCATGTCTCCTATTTCTATGATGCGTCATGTTGTATATTACCCCGTGGAGTCTCACGCAAAGTGGAGGAATCGCCGCCCCAGCGTCGCGATTCCTTTACTTTGCGTCCGGAATGTGGAGACGTATATGCACCGTCAGAACGGCACGTGTGTTACACTCTTTGCAGGGGCTCCAGTTACACTGTAGCCGTTTACCCGACTCCTAGCACTGGTTTTGCATTTCCCCGGCTGAGTGCGACATTTTCCCTCTCCGCTATTGCTCTCTATCGGATGTCGCACTCTCCCAAATATGTTTAACTTTGAGATCTTGTCACTTATTGCAGAACAGTCTCCGCTTCGGATAGATCCCTTGCCGTTGCATTTGCTTTGCCATTATCGTATTTTACACGAATGAAATATACAGTCCAATCATCAATCTCTCGAGTGCTATGCCCTGAGTCCTCCAAATTATGCGTTGATCCATCATCAGCATGCGATGTTTCTTCCTCCTCATCCTCATCCCCATCGTTGCCATCGTCGCCCTCATACCAATCAACAGCAATGATTCCAAGGTCAAGCCTTGCGAGTTCAGTTGCGACCCGTCGTTGCCGGCTGGCAGTAGGGATGGCATCGCTCTCGTCAATTTCATCACCTTCATCGTCGTAATCTTCGCTGCCCCTTGGCATCCCGAAATGCAGTTCGTCAGCCATACAATTGTTGTCAATCGGGATATTTGGGTCAGTGCTTCCAATCTCAGGCACCTCAAGCGCCACCTCGGAGGTCAAATTGTCAAGAAGAATAGCATTGTCAACACATGCAGCTTCCATGCTGATGTCCTCAGCAGGCGTTGGGTTCTCCGCCTGTTGGATCTGACGCTTGACTGTAGCAAGAGTGTTGGTATACACCCTCTGTTGGTAGCTCTCCGGTAGTGTGTCCCAGGTATTCATAATGAATGTATACGTGTCGGCAACGCCAGGCGAGGTCAACAGCTTGCGAGCTGTTGCAGTGCAGCAGGATGCGTCCTAACCACCGTCCATCTTGTAGTTGAAGGAATTCGAGCGATCAGGTCGGTTCGCTTTCAGCTTTGACTTGGAAGCTTTCGGAGGAACACCTTTGTTCTTTTGCCACTCCAGGAGAGCATGGCGCAATGCAGTGCAGGCAAACATGATCAGTTGGGAGGGTATATGACCGGCCTTGTCGTCAATCATGGAGGTATAAAATCCATCAGCATACTTACCGCAGTTAATCGCCCGATGTTAAGATTTGATGTAGATAAACCCCGGCACTGCTTCTGCCAGGAAGTAATGTGGAGGCTGGCCATTTGTTAGAAGCTTTCGACACTCTCTGCGTTGGATTTGGACTGCGTACACCACCTTCCACACGCTCTGCCACAGGAAACAGCTACTTAGTGCCTGCCAGAAGGGAAACAATGAATTCCGAATGCTCTGCGTCGGATTCAAAGCGGTGGAGACTATATAGCTCTGCTATATTGTCCCTTGGTGCTTGAATAAGATGGGATTGACCTGTGTCGACTTGCGCTCGAACCTGGTACCAGTTTGACGGTTTAATATCCAATGTGGGCCATTGCTTCAGTATACCTCTTTCAAGATCTCCTTTGTGCGTGCCTCAAATGCTATGGACCAAATGTTGGTTTGCTGCATAGTGGTGTTCCAGTACTTCTCTATTATCGGCCAGTGTGGGACTTCAGTGAATGCTTTTGCAACGCATCGCGTTGCATAACTTACTGTCTCCAAGTTGCTTGCACTCATAAACGGCCGTCTGTTCCACATGTAGAGCTCCATGAGTCTGCCTGTTGCAAATACAAGACCCATCATGTCTGGGTGACTGAATTGATGGGTGTGGTGACTGCCGCAGACCATTGATCGAGGTGTAGACACCGCCTGCGGTTGCAATTGCCACTGCCTCTACCTCTGATTCCTTTCTGTAGCTCGTGTTTGCACTGGATTTGGGATGATTGCGTGTGCTTCTGGATTAGGGATGGGGGTAGGCCGGTTTTCATGACCGCTGAGAGGAGTGGGAGTGTTAGTAATGCCGGATTCGAGGCTGGATACACTGCGACGAGTTGAGTCTGCCTGTGAGGTTCCTCCAGGTGCTGGTGTACTACCACTGCTTGTACCCGGCATAGCGGTTGGAGTATTTATTGACGGTCGCTGTGTAGCGGACGGGGTGGAAGTCACACGTCGAGTGATATCTGCCACGCCAGATTTGTTCAGCGAGGATGAGGGTGTGGAGTTCTGACCATGGATTGTAGAGGCAACGGAACTCCCTTCTTGAGAGGTATCCCCCTCGCCAGCCGGCGCGGAAATGCGTCTCTTAGTAGGGGGATGCTGAGAATTTCCCGAAGGCATACGTTAGCGTTGTGGCTGAAAAATTTGTACGACCGGAGTCGTGTCACGGTGAGACCTTTGGGACGGCATAGTCCGATATAGAAGTTTGACGTTACGAATGTAGGAATGATTTCCTCTGCATGCATATGCAATGGCAGGCGAGGTGGACTCCAATTTGAGAAACCAGGGAGGGATCCGAAAAAAATGGGAGGAGCAGTGTATACTACTCTAGACTGTAAATCACTATCGCCCGTGACGATACTCAGGGACGAGATCCCTTGAAAAGCATTCAATTATGGGGTTAACTGCCATCAGATTAAACTCGGATTAAACACAGCATTGATATTCACTGTTACAGCAACGTCTGAGGGTCTATATGCACTGCTTGAAGTGTGTTTATGCCTTCCTCGCGCGATTAACATAGTATTGCACCCGTTCTTGTCACAATACTTCGAACCATCGATTGTGTATATCTTCATCATCCTGGTGGAAATCCTCCTTTGCCAGAGCTAAAAGCATCGCGAATTGAACAATGACATATTCTCTATCCTATCACATGCGTTGCGTGTGCTCTTTCCACCGCTAGAAGTGTTGGTAGCCATGTTGGATCATTGCACAGGTGGGACAACCTGAGAACTACTCTGTTTGCTCTGAGATGCACGAGGTCTGAGCGGTAAAAGTGGTATGTGATGCAAAAGCAACGCCCAGCGTTGTAAACTGTCCTCACCCAGAGTACTAAATCTTGTCTCGAGGCTTCTCGTTCATGAGCTGGCTGGTGGTTGTGCAGGACGAAGGCCGAGTGGTTTTGTGTTCGTTAACAAACAAAACAGAGGATATGAATCAAAAGTATCATATCTCACAAGTTGAACCAAGAAATCGCCGGAAGTCGAGTAAATATATCCCTGCTTCCCGCCTACACCTCCTTTCTCTTTTCCTCCCGTATTATACACACCGCCAGCATCCTGAACTATCTCGACATCACGTGACTTGCCCAAAACAACGCCTCTCATTCCAAAACACACCCGATAACCTACCCAACTTTGTACTTACCTCCTGGGCTCCCTACCGCTTCATGAAACTGTCTCATAATGCTAACGCTTCGGATGTAGATTCATTTTCAACTCACAGTGATGGCACCAGAGGGCAGCCATAAAGGAAAGGGGAAGGCTAGGTCAAAGATGCCGACATCGGTTATGAATCGACGCCTGTCATTGGATCGGGACCGTATAAAGGGAGTCATCTCAGAACACATTCATGGACTCACACGGATATACAATGTTTGTGACGTCAAGGATGAGAGGGCATGGGACATCATTTATGGTATAATCTTTCTTGACCCAGTCAGAACTGGCCACTTTTCACAATTCCAGCTGATGTGGCCGCACCGCAGGAGCAGGAGTTCGCCTTTTCGGGAGTGGTGGGCAGCCTTCCGCACATATATGGGGCAAATGTCTGACAAAACCCGCGAGAAAACTGTGACCATAGATCAATTTCATCGTCGAATATATTCCAATACTAGTTACTAATAGGCTTGCCGACTAGACCATTGTCCAGGCATGCAGTACTGTAAAAGTGTCCGAACTGCAGGTTGAACTGAATCGATACACACATCTTCGCTGTCGGCTTCTGAATCGCTGGAATCGTCATTTGGAGGGTGAAGAAAAGGATCGTGATGCGGTTCATGAACGAATGGAAGTAGGATAGTATCATGCTCCATTGCAAACCGATCATCTGGAAGTTGTTGAGCTGAAATGTATAGTATCATTTCTTGGTGGTTGCAATGGAGGTGAGTGATGTAAGTGCCAATGTAGGAGTATGTGTTCAAGCAGTAAAGACACTGTTGACGAATATTCAAGTCTTGTTGGCAAAATCAAATCTCTCAACAGCATTAGGAAGCCTCTCAACTGAGGTATGGCTACTCATACAATTTCAACCGGGATGGTCCTCGGAAAAAGCTGCACCGTGATATACTTGTTGCAAAAAGGCGTTGTACCAATCTCGTAGGAGTCCTCTCATCTTTCTTTACATGTTTGCACAGTGTTGGATTACTCTCTCATTTTCAACATCCCTTCGATCTCGAAAAACATACCGCATCTGCATTCAGGTCATGGTGGCATGTGTTTCGCACCCTAACAGGACCCTCCTATGCTCATTGCATGATTTATGGTTGTCACTTTTTATTATGTTCCTGCCTTACATGAGCCGTGCATTCTCCATAGATATCAACCCAGTGACGTCATTGCGGGGTACAACAACCTGAGCAATGACAAATTTGTGAGATATCGCTGCAGAGCATGCTTTTAGTTGTCTTTGTGATGAACCTAAGCATTCAGTCGACAAATCAGGACGCTTGCATGATGCTATGCACATTGTTTCCTAGCTGCATACCAGCCAAGATGATTTAGCCGGATCAAGAAATCCCCTCCAAGCTCATATATATATTCGCATTGCCTGTGCACCTCACTTACAATCTCCAGAACCTTCGACACATGCTCCTCACCTCTGCAACCACATCGCGTCACCCTACAATATATTCCACACTCCTGACACTTGTTTAGAGTAAGGAGAATTCAATATTCACCACTCCATCAATGACCACCGTTGAGAACCTGATATGTAATGTGCTGCCATCTGGTTGCTGAACTCCGTCATTGCAGTTGCCAATACAATCCCGATGCCAACTCGACAAGACCATGTCTGGGCCAAGAACGCCGTAGTTGGAGTCAGCCAATCGGCTGCACATTCCGTTGGGATTTGGCAGCAGAAGGGTGGCTAGACAACACAACGGAAAAATAATTAAGTGAGGAAGCTCGTCTGGCAGATTGCCCAGTCTATGAGCATCAGCAACAAGCAAGGCACTGGCCCCAAGCAATGAGATGTCCTAATTGATCTGTGCGTTACTCGATTCAGTGATGTGGTGTCAAAAGGGCCGCTTTCGAAACAGTACATGGAAGATAATACTAACCTCGATTGTCACAAAGTCCAGGCAGCGCTGGAGTAGTTCACCGAGGTTGCCCATCCTAGACAGAGGAATAGGATTGATTAACCCCGATCAGAAGAGGAAATTCATGCATGTTGGTATGTATTTCATCGCCCTGATGCTTCTTTTGCGGTTCCTGAGGATGGGTAGATACAGATGATGACAAGGAAGAAACCTCAGGTCACCGGTCTTCACTGATAAGGGCGCGTTGCAATGCCTTGACCGATTTCCTTGTCGAGCCATCAAGCTTTACCATCGCCTATGTGGACCCCGACATTGTTTGGAAGTGGGTGGGTGAAAACAGTTCTCAGCTATTCTCTTGGCACTGGCCTGTAGATGGCGAATCGATACTTCCAATAGTTACAACAATCGTCGATATAACCATTGTGTCAGTTGTAGATGCTGCAATCGCCCATGTACCAGACCTCAGCTGGAAAATCCGGTGGCTTTTGGGGTTGCGGGGAGGAGCCTAATCGACATGGTGGTCCGCATGCCCGTAATCCTACCCCAAGCTTCGATAACCGTACTGTTGCCAGATGGGTAACGGCGCCGATGAAATGCAACAACCCAACGCTTCCTTGTGTCATTTATTGTAGTCAACCAGCCGAAGGCACAGCTGTTGCCCAGACGCTTATGCATGGTGGGCGCAGCTACCATCTTCTGGATGACATCCTCCCACCTCGAGCCCAGAATATGATCGATGATATAAGCGAGGCATCGGACGATGATGTTGGGACCCTGTGCCTAGAGGCAAGAAGTATCCCGACAACAAAAACACGCTTCCAACATTCGAAAAGAAGCTTCAAAAGTGCATTGTTGGACAGCCGCAATACCAGGAATCCAGCGATTACTGTGCACTTTGTCTGATTGTCGATCAGAAGCAAAGCGTGGTTGCCACTGAGGATATGGGTTGTCTCCGTGAGCACGATGACATTCTGAATCCTCCGACTGCTAGCTCTTTGGCCAATGGCAACTGTACACTCAGCCACCCAGCTGCAAATTACTCATTGCGAGGATGGAATGCACTGGCTGGACTGTTGTTCAAGGATTTGCCTAGTGGGTGGGAATTTTTCTGGCACTTTGGAGGGTGGATGGATGGGTGATAATTTGGACTTTTTTGGTGAGGTTTTGGGTCTCCTATTGGTGTTTTGTTTATTTCAGTATTAAATTGGTCATATTCATACATCGAGAGCTGTGTCGAGAATTCATGATGATGGGATTCATCGATGAGACGGTTGTCTGTGGGAATGGCATAGTGGCCGTGATAGGACTCTGTGTATGGGTATCTTGTCGTTGGTAGTTCGGTATGTTTACCAGGCAGAAGTTAGGCTGAATGATTCGTGAAAGGTGAACGCGTTGTTGCTTGTTGAGATAATGATTTACATCAACGGAGGCCAATCAACTACCCTGCAGCATGATTGTCACCTGCCATTTATAGTATCAAGTTCCCGTCCATCTGAGGAGTTGGTAATGTGAGGGGTGGCACAAGACAAGATGCTAGAATCGTCGATACGATAAAATGTTCCATCATGACGATGCATTTGATCCTCATGAGGAAAAAACATTTCCGTCCGTGCAGAATGGCTCCGTCAGAGTGGACGCCGTCCATCAGAGCCATCAGAGACATCCCAGTGGCGGCTTACTCTGTGCCAGGCACTAATACGACGCGTTGCGTTGCATGTCACCCTCCCATTGCGGTTTCACCGTTTCTTCTCGCTCTGTCAGTCTGCTTGTTGAACAAACGCTCTGGCGTTGTGGCCAACTGTGACCGTACATCGGAACGGGGTCATTGGGTACGTGCTTGGATCGGGATCGGAATGCGATGGGTGATGCTGCGAAAACCTCGCCTCCCGTTCCTACTACCTGATCGCACAATGCATTGCACACTTGCCTAATTATACACATCATTCCAAGTCGCCAGATCTATGTGGCTATTGACAATACATCGCTCGTTCCATCCATCTCCTGTCTTACTTCTAGTAGCTATCTCTGGAATTACGTGCGCACAGCCGATGATGTTACCCACGCTAAAACCTTGCAAAACCACGGCTACCGGTGCTTGTCTCACTTGTATAAATTTCGAGATAGGATCCAAGTTGCCCAAGTTTTCAGATATTTTGGTGAGTGCCAGGGCTGACCAGTACTCAACGAAAGCTCCATCGTCGTTCAGGAGCTCGATTTGGAATAGTCATTGCAGTTGCCATGGGAGATGACCATACAGCGCACTATAACATCTGACTGGGTGTTGCTTTATCCACACCCAGCCATTCCGTGAGTCCCCTCCACGCCAGCTCTGGCTTCCTGTGCATCGACAAATCTGAGATATGCGATCACCTTCTAAACCCTCAACTTGAACCTTGATACCATGATAAATAAAGAGCAACATTGTGTGCAGTTGTTCATCCGATATATATGTCATGTTGCAACTCTTATGCTTGATACACTGCCGTGTGCCATTGGATATTGTCACGCAGTGCTTTGCACCTTGCGTATTGTTGAGCAATGCTCTGAAGTCTTTGAACATAGCGACAGGATGCTTTCCATCACGGCGGTTTTGGGGTCCCATGAATTTGCGTGTCGCACATGACTCTGAGCTCAGGGAGGCAGCCAGATCATCACCGGAAGGGAGGATTTGGTAGGTGGCAGCGCAGTTCTCCAGACACTGTGCGAGGGCTTCGAGATTGAGCTCTCTGATTTTGAAGCAGAGAATGCGAGGCCAAAAGGTGATTACATGCGGCAGGTAGTTGAGATTGTGATTGGAGGCATTTCAACCGTGCTTGAGGTTCATTTTATGTGCTTGTTCGTGCCTCTCAGCAGAATATTGTTGCAACGCTCTGTATCCATAAATCTGTTCAACCCAGTGCGACATCATGTGGATCTTCGGAAAGTTGAATTTGGCATTCAACTCCTTCGAAACATCTATCTCATGGCTGATATAATCCCGCCAGGTGTTCATTTCGCGCCAATTCTTGGACGGCATCCAAGTTTCAGGATTTGATTCCTTGTCTACCTTTTGCTTTTTCACGAGTTCTGTTCTCAAGGCTTAGTATTTGGCCTTCGCCTTTTTACCGGCTTGCCTGAGTAAGAAAACATCTTGGAAGGTGTGAAAACAACGCAAGGCGTCTTCCATGTAGCTCAAAGTTGCATCAGCATGAGATTTATATCAAGCAGAAATATAGAATTCTATCAATTGCCTGTGTGCACTCAATTGCACGATTGAAGATGGGACGCTGAGCGGGGCTTCCTCCCCATACAGACATGGTTAATACTCCAAGCACGTACCGGCTTATTTCCTTCATCTCCTTCCCATTCCATTGAGATACTTCCTCATATGAATTAGTTTTTGGTGTGAGGTCGTGGTAAGCAGGCACGGAAAACCATATTGCATTGTAATTGTCAAGCCGTTTGTGCGTCTTCATAAAGCGAAAAATCCACTTCTGGAGGTGGTCAAGCATGCCGATCTGCATTGTATTGAGGACATCGGGCTTCGGGAGGTCCCTCATGATACAGAGATTATGTTGAAACACGTTGAATCCTTGGTGAACATGGCGTGACGAGAGTTTGGTATCGGCTGCCTTGGTGTTGGCATCTCTGACCGTTCGATATAGGTTGAGATGCCGCCAGGGGTGTTGCTTGTTGGGAGGGACATACTCTCTAAGTGCGTTCTTTGGACACCTGCACCAAGAACAGACATGCCGCTCGAGATGATGTAGGTCACTATACACAGGGTGATCTGCAAGCCATGCCGCTAAAGCTGGTTTGCAACTCCTGAAGTTGCCATCTGCACAGAGAGGGTTGTAATACCCGCTCTCGGCGCTGGGATGTTGTTTAAATGTGGGAGGCTTGAGGACCAGCTGGAGTACCATGTTCATCACCTCTCGGTTCGTTTCCGGTTACTCATCCAGCCACTTCTGAGGAATAGGGCGGTACTTGATCGGAATCGGCAGGAGAGCGACCATTACGACGCTGTCCATTGAGGGCATCTGGCGGATCTTCGATGATAGTTTGCCAATCGTCATATATACAGGCCACTCTTTCTTGTTGTCAGCGAAATTCGAGAGATGTGGTTCGTCGGACATGTAGCTCAAAGGAACCTGTGTATCCCCCACTGTGAGCGTTGACTTAACATCGGTTAGCACGTCATCACCCTCGAATATTTCTCATTACCTGTGTCTCCCACCACCAGCCCGCAGTATGCATTTCAGTATTGAAGCGTGTTGGTGGCGTATCACTTTCAAAGGAACGCTGAGGGGCATAAATTCGATGCTTGGCGTGGGCTGGCTGCTGCATCAACCGTCTCATGCTGTTGATGATGTCTCGACTCCAGTATTTGATAGGGCGTTGGTGATTGGCATTCCATGTCATATCCTCGAGAGTGTGCAGTTCCCAATCCCTGACAGCCTGATCAACTGGCACGCTAGCCATGAGCTTCTGGACGCCATCCCCGTTTTGGAATCTTGGGATACACACAGCGGTGTTTTCTTCCTTCAGCACATTGTCATAGTACGTCTTCATGCCCTTCTTCTTGATCTCACACTGGATATATTTGTTCTCTCCACGCGTGGCAATTGGATAGTAGGGATTGTTTTGTAGGTTCGTCTCAAGGCAACCCTGAGCATCATCTTCCCATGGTTCAGCAATGTAATCGCTCAACAGAGCGCCGGTGCTGGGGTATGTTCCCGTCCACGGTGGAGGAGGCGGCGGTGGTTGAGACTATGAGTCTGCAACGTTGTCAAGGTGTTCAAGGTTGCGAACCGTGTCCAAGACTTTGACAGAATCTTTGTTAGGGTTGCATTCACGACGCTGAGCGGGTTCAACGCATTGGGGCGCGCCGTGAATGGCCAGATTCTCCCAGCGTGCAACTTGAAGGTGTTCAGGATGATGTAATTTGATATGTTTAAGTCGCCAGCTGTCTGAGGTGAACTTCTTTCAGCATGAAAATTCGGGGCAACAGAAAGGGGTCTTCACTGGCATTGTCGACTTCACGCGAGGAGTGGAGTATTCACTGTAGAAAGTGACGAAAGTTGGTGCTGGGCCTGAGCAGTCTGGTGTGGGTATAAGCTCAGCTAACTTGAGACATTTATTGAGCCTCAACACCATCCCAAGGAGGTTCCTTACATGCTGGGAGTTGCAAACACACTGCATACGTGATGTCCCATAATACTATGAATAAAATAGAAAATACACCCTGAACGATCCAACAACCTCGCGACGCTTGTATTAATCAATGCCTGAGATAACTAGATTAGACCAAAGGAAATGAAGAAGCCCACAACCCCTAACCCAGACGAGCCTGAATACAGAAAACCCTAAGCGAACAAACCACCTCCCTGTGTGCCTTAATCAGTGCTTGAGATGAATAGATCACAGCAAAGGAAACTCACAAGACTAGAACCCTACCCTAACCCGAACACACGCCTCCTCTGCGACAAGTGGACTGGTTCACTCCTCGCCTACCATGACATCCAGGTGCACCTCAGTGAGAGGGACATAGGGGATAGGGACATCGGGGAGACTGTCACCACCTGCCGATTCGCCAAGTGCCTGCTGATCCATATCGACATCGAAGGTGTTTCCGGCTGCCTGATCTTCTCGCAGAGTTGGCCCAACTGGGCGAGGTTTGTGCGGCATCACACCCCCCGGAAATTCCAGCCCACAGAGGGGATGAGTCACCGGAGTTCGTGGTCGTTGGCGAGGCTCCGAGGTTTGAGGTCGTGGGGCAGGCGCCACAGGTTGTGGCTGTGGGGTATGCTCGCGCAGCTCCTGGCCTTGCTCAGGTAGCACGGTTGGCTGATGGTCTACCATGGTATCTACATCGTCAGCCAATGTATTTGCCATCTCTCCCTGGCAAATTGTCCGAGGTTCTTTGCCATCATCCTTATCCTCATCCTCATCTTCATCCTCTTCCTCCTCCTCTTCCTCCTCATCTTCCTCCATTTAATCTTCTTCCTCTTCATCGTCACCGTCCCTTTCGATATCCACATCGTCGTCTAAATCATCGCCGTCCGCTGCGTTGACATCATCCTCAATGCACATATCCACATCTGAATCATGTTCTGAGTCATATTTGCTGTCCGACTCCTCGGTTCAGTTGGTATCATCATCTGACGAAATTGACAGGGCGGGCGATGCTTCCGGCTCTAACTATACCCACTCTAGTTATCCCTCCGTGTTCCATTCCCCTTGCTCTCTGTAGCCTTTCCACTGCTCTCTGAGTTTTCTCCCACTAGGGTTTGTTGAAAAATACCGTGTCCTTTCCCGATTCCGATTCCGATCCCATTCCCATTCCTCTTTCATGCCTCTGTTGCCTTCTCCTTCCCCTTCCCCTTCCCGTCCTCAGTCACTTTCCGTTTCCCTTTCCCACCCTTCGCTCCATTCCTTCACCCGGTTCCTGTGTCACCGCCCTGCGTGTCCTCCTCACCCTGGACGTCATCATTGCCATTGCCATCGCCAGGACTGCTCTTTGCACCACTCGGCGCTCCGGGATCCGCCCAGTTCTCATCATCATCATCCTCATCGATCAACTCATCCCAATTCAGTGGTCTAACGGCCAGGAAATGGCCTGGCTTGTACTGCCAGCAGCTTGGCGGCTCAATCTTTGCGCTGGGATCATCGCTAGCATATCAGGAGAATCGCTCGCCGGTGCGTTAAATTTTCCCCGAGCTGGTAGTCTGCGGATTGGAGTGATCGCCTTGATCTCTGAAGGCGCGGGGGTTGTACCACTTCCAATTGTTGATTTGGTGGCGGGGAGGAGTATCAATCGTTGCACAGGTGCGTCCAGCGCAAATTGACCAGAGCGGCTATCAACGAGCTTTTCAGGAACCCTACGATGGCAACCATCAGGACTGCACTTCGTCCCACACTTGATTCCAACGATTGAAAGAATTATCTAACTTGAAGGGCATCGACTCTTGGAAGTTGGGCAAAGTGGGTTAGAATCGTTTGGCCGAGCCAAACAGCCATCACGACGATGAATACACCAGTTTCCTTTTTCTGAAATCCACTTGAATGCATCGAGTTCCTCTTGCAGCAGCCTGTGTTCAGGGAACATGTCATATGTTCGAGCAATGGCATTCAATGATGCTCAGGAATTTATGTTTTCAGTGGTGAAATGAAGCAATTGGTGGGGGAATGATCAGGTACATTAGTCGAATTTTGTCATAGCTACGATGATTTCAACCAGTTCAATAGCTACGGCGTCCGCTTGGAGCTACCATTGTCCCTGTATGTGGCAGTGCAGACCAGACACATCATACAAACTATTGGGGCAACATGAAGGAATGGCCAGCATATTTGAGTCTCAGAGATATCGACTTGACGATTGGATCACAGGCTTTGAATCTTGCAAGCATCCCTGTTGCCCTTCTTCCAGTGCCTCCAAAATATCACTTTACAGGACATGGAGAAACAACTGCCATGAAGGAACAACAAATCCACAATCCACTGGATTTAAGGAAGGTTTTCAAGCTTATTTTTCACCATCTTGACACTCTTTGCAACGCTGGATATCTCATGCTTTGTGCGGACCGTCGGATGTGTCAATGTTATCCTGTGATCTGGGCATTGACAGATGACCACTTGGGAAGCATTTACTTGCACATGATTGAGCTGCCCCATTGAACTGTGTGCGAAGCACCGAAATCATTGTTTGGAGAAGGGAATTCATTGTTGTGGCAATTGAGAGACTATCGGCAATACATCCAAAAGATGATACTTGAGACTCAGGGAGATGAAATGGAGAGATGGGAAGCAAAACAATATCTGGAAGATCAAGCGGTTGGAACCTCAGAAGGAGCATTGTGCAATATGAAATACCTCTCCAGAACAACTATTATCATACCTCATCTTCTTCATACCATCTACCTTGGAATGCCTAAGCATTTGATGAACAGGGTAACGTCCTTCCTCAAACAACATTCCACGATCGACTGATTCAACCAGCTCTGGGTGATGATGCCTCTATGTCCCGGTGTCGCTCCATTCAGCACGCCATATTATGAGGTGACGCAATGGAGGGGTAAGGAGATGAAAGCACTCGGGTTTGTGATTGTTCCAGTTCTTGTGGGACCCTTTTAAACTATTCGGCGAAACAACGGATTCCCCCAACAGATGCCCTGTTGTACATCCAGAGCATAGTTTATTTTCACCTCAAGGCACATTACTGGTACCATACTGTAGCCATGATCAAGTATATAGAGAATTGTCTGGACGAGTTTCATTGTCCCTAGAACATTTTGAGTCAATTCTGGGTCAGAAAATCTACAAAGCAGGTCTCGGAAGCCTTGAGACAGTTGCTTACTTTGGACAAACAGGAAGAACAAGAGAGTGACCCACTGGGGAACAACCTTTCTGCGGCTGCCAAGCGTCATCGCGTTAATGAAGATCAAACCCAGATTGTGTCAGAAATAGCCCAACATCTTGTCAATGAATCGGATTCCAACTTCGAGATGATGCATTTTCTGAACCACTTCTCTGACCATCTCCGCTAGCTTGGCAACCTCTTAAATGCAAGCTCTGGACTCCCAGAAAGAGTGATGATGGATCTTAAGCAAGCATACCAACAATCGAATTGTCATGAGGCCGCCTTCCACATTATGGAAATGATACCCCAAATGTCGGTGTTTCAGTATCGAGAGCAGAATGCACATCCTGCAACACAACATCTTGACAATGAAATACCTCTACCAAAGGGCCTATCAACCGAATGATGAAAATCCCGCGACCAGAAATCAAGACCCTTGATGACTTGGCCGAGTTGTGTGATGCCAAAAGGGGGGGCTACAGAATCACATTGCACGGTGTTTCAAGGGATTTGCCGACTTCACACACTACGTCGATCATGATCTGTATATCAGTGGACCCCATGGAGCAACATATCGTCAGCACAATGCAGTAGCAATTCCAGTGACGTCTTTTAAATACAATCAGAAGGCAGTTCATATGGTTCGTTGCACTGGGTCCAGACGGTGGACAAAGCATAAGCCACCAAGAAATGATACAGTGCTTCTCTGGATGGGGACGAGTCCAGATAGCCACTGGAAGTTGACTGCTGGAGGCATTCCCTCACGGTTGAAGTGTCTTTTCGTCATTGTGGATGCAGTATCGCACTTTGAAAGGCTTCATGGTTTTGTTGAAATATTTGTAACAGGCCGATATGTCAGCCTGCTGGTATGGTGATTGTTGAGGAGTGACATCAACCACCGATGCTACTCCTACACAATGGAAGCTGCAGTCGCCGGCTTCTTTTCCGCATCAGAATCACTTATATCGTCCCTATAGGCGCGATCCACGGGGCTGTACACCTTGTTCCGCGGACGCCGCAGCCGGTTATGATGCGGTGGTACTTCAGCAACACCATTGCCTGGAATGCTCGCAATTTGTATTTTATGTAGATTATTTGATTCGATGCTTGAAGGGTTTGTTGCACCGATATCTAGACATCTGATGAGTGTTTACCCTGAATATTTGTCATGGGAGTTGTGCAAGCTTGTGTATAATCGATGTCTCAACGGATTAAATAGTTTTAATCATTCTCGGAATCAATGGAACACTTCAAAAAACTGTCGAAATGATTAAAATCTAGAGGACCAACATCGAAGAAACAAGTGCAGTAAATTAGCGTATATGACTAAACAAGTTTTTGATTGGTTGTGACGATGCGTTCACATCATTGAATGCTTCTAAGCATGGAGGAAGATTGCAAATAAGTTGCTCAGATTATTTGTGGAGAATGTGAAGAAAGATCAGCACATGGGGTCCATTTTGGGATACCAATTTCGCTTTTTGCTGACGTACCCATCAATAATGCCATCAGTGGTACTACTGAATTTGAATTGCAGCTGATTCATCAACTTGGTCAGATTTTATGTAGATGCAGTTGCTTGAGTCAAATGACTCATTATTGTCCAATGGATATCTTTAACAGTGATCTGGGTCATCTTGACAACAAGCATTGCATTGTACTGACATGGTAAGTGTCAAAGAAAACTTGGGAGAAGTGCCAGCATTAATACTTTCTGTGACCTGCCTTTTAGAGACATATGGGCTTTGGAATCATCCATCTAATTGTGAATCCGCTCAGTTGGATGGTAAATTATTGAATCTCAATGATACTGTCATTCAAAGCCTGAAAGTTCTTCTTTGATCAATTCATTGAAAATGTTTTTGATTGAATTGAACTTTAATGTATCTGCAGCCATGTGAGCGGCTGAAATCAGCTCCAAATGGTGTCTCCTACAGCCATTTGCAATAGTGGGAAGTAGTTAAGCCTTGTCTCTTGGACATTCTGTTCCTATTGGATTCAGACATTGCTGTTACTAATTGGTTACAGACTCCAAATGCAATTATCCTAGAAACTGTGAACCTTAATTCAATGAACTTATCAAGATGGATTGTATCTGAAATCAGTACTTCAAATTCACACAACATTGCCAGGTAGTCATATCCACCAGAGTAAGGCTACGTATGTCTGCATATTGGTAATTAGACCCGTAATTTTGGATCATTATTTTGTGAAGTTGTATGATAGAAACAAAGGGATGTGTTACTGGGATGCTTCCACCCAAGTAACTATACTTTTATGTATCTCAGGATACTCAAGTAAGTACTAGGTACACGGCCATAGTTCCTCTCGTATTCTTCGAAGCGTATCTCCACACAGAGTGTATTGGCCACCTGTACACCTTGTGTACGCAATGAGAACAGATATGTATAGTCGTATCAGATGCTGCGAAATGGATAGCAACTAAAATGTATTGTGGCGTAATGCAATACTGACAATACAAATAAGTCGTATAATTAATCCCGGTGATTAATTAATATCGTAAAGTATATTCGTATAATTAATCTCAGCGATGGATTGATATCATAAGGTATTCCGTATACTTGATCTCAATGGTTGAGTAACATCGTAAGGTGTGTTGGTAAAATTAATCTCCGTGATTAATTAATATTGTGGCGGTGATATTTTGCCTGTTGATAGTGCAGTCTTAATTGTGACGTATCATAACAAAATCTTCCCTTATCTCTTGCTTGATATATCTGGCGTTCAGATACTATTGGCAATATTATGTCTTAGCATAATCTCCCTCTATATTCCAAATCTCCACTGTTAAGAAGATTACGAATTATACTTCGTCGCTTCTTACTCTGTTTCCCAGATCTGGCTTGCAATTATGAATGTGAATCACGAGGTTCATTCTTAAAGATCTTTCCGGAGAGCATTGTATGTAACTGGCGTTGCTCTTTGCTCCGGTATTTAGGAATTAAGTTACTTCGACCAGAATGTACTTCTGTATCAGAATCATTAATATCTAATTCAGGTGTTTCGGATTCAGGAATAAGCCACCGTGCTATCCCTGTACTCAATAAACGGGATACCACAAGATCGTTAAAGTGTTTTGAAGGGAATACTTTCTGATGGCAATAATTAATTAATAACTCGGTGAACTCAATCATACTTGCCAACCACCAAATGCACTGTGCTGCACACTACTGATCTTCTCTTTCGAAGCGATCCAGTAATAAGGATAAAGCACACAGTATTACGTTGAACTCGATATTGAACTTACGCTCAACCCTGGGGCAGGGGAATCAGGTACAATCCGAATATTTATTACTAATATACTCGATAAGGATAATACTAATAATACAAACTCAACACACCAATAATATTTCAGCTTCTCCCTGGCAGGTAGGTATCATAGGTATCGTTCGTGCTTGTGGGGTTGTCCCTTCAATGCCTGAGCATTGCTGTCACTTTATAGCTTTCTTGTATTGTATGATAAGGTTTTAGGAGTTACTCCCCCTGTAGGGCCATCATCATAAATCAAGGATTGGAATGATCTCATCTGTCATATCCTAGAGTACTACTTAATGAGCTTTAATCTCTCTTGATAGCAGACCACACATCCCAAAGGTTATCATGTTTTGCATAATTGGGTTTGAAGAGTTACTCTCCCCGGTGGGCCATCATCAGCAATAAAATGTGATCAAACAGTATCATCAACTTTGATATCTTGCAACTCGTTTGTTCCGGTAGTCAAAACCTCTCCTTGCCTGATGTGGATATTTGGAGGGCGTTAAACAGATTGGTTAAATATATTAAGACACAACCTCACGCTTCAGGCTGTTTGGTGTATCTGCTTCAGAGGCTATACATGGCGGCCCACCTTTGCTCTGTCGACATTTAATTATGACGAAATAACCTGCCCATTTGTTCGGAGGTTTCTCGCGTCATGCCCTTGGTTGTAATCATTCAGTCACACCATGCCAAGGTCGAGACTGTTCTCACTCACCGGGGAGTGCCCAAGGTGTTCCAATTCCTACTTGAGAATTGGCTTGAGATGCCACATAATTGCGTATTGGCTATCCTCTGCCTGACACATCAGTCGCTATATAGCAGTTGAGGCATCTAGTCCCACTTCACTCAGTTCAATGAATGTGGTAAGAAATAACTGACATCTCTTTTAGCCCTGAAGGCTTACGACTGGCCAAGGTTATTGCATCATCAAATCAATACAAATTAATTGTTCTTTCAATGAATCCACTAGTAATGAGGCTCACTATCAAAGCGACACAAGGTTCCCATGAATTCTCGCTAAGGATCACAGGACTGACATGCTTGTATTGTATAGGATTGGAGTTATGTATTCTACGCGAGTAAACTCTGTAGTATAGATCCTTCTGACAATCAAACAGATACCATTACCTCTGTTAGGAGAAAACCCCTCACAGGATGCTTCTCACTAAAGATCTGAGGCTCACAGTGAGCCAACTACATACTGTGGGTGTTACCTAGCCATGAATACAGTACTTGCAGCTATGCTATTGGACATTTCAATGATGGTCCAGGAATATAGAATTACTGGTGAAATTCTGAATTCCAGGAAGATATGAAATTAATATGTTTCACGGTATACTGAATAGTGACTGATCAGTCTGGAAGACATGTCATAATTGTTGTTTTAACTGCCAGCATTATGGGTATATCTGTATTTCGCCACTACCACTGCTTACAATGGGAGAGATTGTGTCAATGAGAATAGTGCAAAATCAGAAATTGATTAGTTAATAAGGGGTATATATGGGGGAAACATTGCAGGGTTGCAAAGATGTGTTGTCTAAGTATTCAATGGAATATCCTTACTAATTAGGAAGCTCTTAGTTCTGCACACAGTTATCAGTTATTATTCATTGTTGCAATTAGGGTGGTTTCTCACTGCTGGGTATTCTGTTAAGAATCCTGACACTTTCTCAGCTCTGCTCCAATGAGAACCACTGTCTTATCATCGATTCCCTTTGCATGCTGCAAGGGGTGCTATGGAGAAATTTCTACAGAGGTTCTGAATTTTAGCACTGTCATGTTATGTTGAACTGAGTTCAAATATGCAATAATGGATACACAGCATAGTGTCGAATGCTGTCAAAGACCCCCCAAGCTAGAAATAGTAAATACAGAGATAAGCAACGAAAGAAAAATGTCTACCCTGAGGGTCAAATGAATTTTAACAAAAATAATGTGGTATTTTGATCAGTATTGATTATTTCGGATTGCATTGGAACCTTTAACAGAGCTACATATAGTGGCTTCAGCAATGAGACAGGTGCAAGGATTATATATGGACTACCACTAAGGAAATGGAATCAACCTGGTCATTATCACCAATTCTGAAAAATACACAACAATCTCACTGATGGGAAAAATGCCAAGTAAAAGCCATCTATTTTGCAACCAGGAGGAATACACATGAGAAGGCATTAATGATAGACTCGCAAGAATGTTGAGAATAAGTCACAGGACACTCATAGCCAATAAATTCAGCGAACAAGCACAGATGTTGAAAATCAGACCAAGATTGAAAAACAGAGTACTTGCCTTACAAACAGGATCAAACCCAACAGCAATGTAGTATTTTGATACTTGATCATTTGGCACCGGTGATGCAAATGGGACAAACTCTGAGAATACCTACTGACCTTCCACTGCAATACAAAACAATAAACCAAAAACAAGGTCACTTTCAATAGAACCAAATACTAATTGTCAGTAAGAACAAGAAAGGAAACAGATAATCCTTGTAAAATTAGGAAAAATACGATGAAAAATCCTACTGATGATGAGAGAGTCACAGGGAATAGAGAATGAGAGATTTACAACACATCAGCAGGCTAACAGAACTGACAGAGTTGAGTTAGATTACCAATCAACTCCAATCTACCACATGAATGATTATTTTGTTCCTAACTAGGTATTGTAGTATGGATCAAAAATATCCACCAAATATGCTGAACCTTTCTATAGTACTGCAAGTTCCAGTTGCTGCATCAGTCACTCTCATACAATGCCATATCACTTGAAATGTAGAAATTGTATTCCCTACCCATTTCGATAGGGCAACAGACTTCCCATTAGTACATATTTAACAATGAAACAAACCACTGCATGGGGGTGGCCTCGCAGCATTAATTACTTATCTATTTATACCATGAAAGCAGTTTCGCCAAATCAAGAACTCCACAGAAATAGGGAGCCATTAAAGAGAGAAGTTTTTGTTGGGAGGGTTGTCTCAAGATCAGCTCTGTGAACACTCGAAAATGTAACTGCACAGCCCCAATGGGGAACTCTGCAGATAACAGCTCAAAATAGTGTTCCATTTCTGCGTTAAGAAGATGTACAAAAGTCTCTATATTATTATGAACAAACAATCATATTAGTCATGTGATTTAGTATTTACATTAGAAGTGGGAATCCCAATACCCATCCCCCAGTCCTCATAGTGAACATGGCTAAATGCCATGTCATCAATCGTCAAACGGGGTCTCTCTTGGCCACTCAGCCAGCATTCTAGTTGTGGATATTTGTTAGTAAACTTTGAAAAGGGAAAGTAACTGCGATAGTGACATTGCCAGCAGAAATATACAGCCAGAAATATCCAATCTGCACCAAAACTTTGAAAAGTATATTCAAAATACAAGTAAGTGTAATGTCTCAATTATGAATGCAATCATTTTATTGTGTTCAATGATCTGTGAAGAATGCAAGTAGGCAGTGGTGAACCGATATGGAGTTTGTTACCATTTCAGAGAGCGAATTTTGGAGGGGCAGTAAGACTTCCATAGTTACACCCCATATAACCTACTATTTACTTCACCAGGAAGTCAATTTACCACTAGGAAACACTAGTTCAAATGGTTGGCCTCTGCATTTGATTGTGGAACCTGTAGTAAGGTATTTGCGAAGATAACATGCAATAGCCGGACATTGTTACAATTATTGGGAGAGAAATGCAAGGTCTTCCACCAATACCTCGTCCATTATTGTGCACAATCTATGGCAATTTATGTAGTCCATACACTTCCCCTTCACTGAGGAATTCAGTGAAATGCAACTACTGGATACTATGTGCATATCAAGGTGTGAATATTCAGATTGTAACATGTTTTGTGAAACATATAAGAGTGGTTCCACTTGCACTAGAACAAATCAGGTAGCTGAAGTCACCCCAATAACAGTCCTGGACTACTGTGGTGAGATAATGTTGTAGACCAAGAAGAAGATAAATGGATATTTGAAGAAGAGATTAGAAACTGTATCAAGAAACTGTGTGTAGAGAAAAAACAACCAGAAGTGGACTTAGTGGAGTGCGGTATTGAACAGGATCAGGTAAGTGAAATGCAGAATAAGAAAGTTCTATGTTTGAACAATGGAGTGAGGGAAAAAATCTGTATAGCTGGGGTGGAAGATAACTGGGTACAAATAAAAAAGGAGGTTCTGGAGAATACAACAAGTGTTTGTACCCAGGAAAAACACTGTATCAGAAAAGCAGTGGAATTCAGCATGCAACATACCAAGGCAAACTCCATTGAATACACAGCTCCAAAAGGTCCAACAACTCTAAATCTACCTGTCCATACTTATCCATTTGAAACAAATTTCCAAAAAGTCCAATGACTCTGAAGCCACCACACAAACAACTTTAAGTGCTGTATACTGGAGACTATGAATTTCTGGGATAAACCCTACTTGATGACACTGTCCTAGCCAGTAAGTGGGTAGAAACTACCAAATTGGATATTTAACTAGTAATGAAGAGTACAAAGAACCCAATTCAAACTAAGAAACAAGTTGTTCCCTAGATACCAGCTACACTACAAAGAGCTCAAAGCACTGACTATTCTGCTTCTTTTGGCTTGAATGTTTGCACTTTATATGCCTGATTCTAATATGTCAAGAACTCTGCAGCCATTCTTAGATGCTTACAGCTGTAGTACCTTTCCAGGTTCAACAATGGAATATTTCAACATTGCGTGATTAGTATCATGGTTACAAGAGAGTTGAATATCTGATGGAAGTATACTGGATGGAGAAAGGTTAATTGCAAGGGTATGCAATCTTGTTTAACCATGGTAGTATAATCTATACCAGTTGATGTTAATTACATTGTCATTTCCCTTTCTATCATTTATGCAACATTTTAATCAGACTAGGTTATCATATGCCATCCAGAATGATAGATAGAGATATATCTATGGCCAAGCTTAATACCAACACCAGCGATGGTATGAGTGCTTTGGATGGAATAGTGAAAAGCATAGAGTGTAAATGGTAAAAAAAGAAAATAGAAGTCGACAGGTAGTAGGTTGGGAGCAATTGTAGAAAAGGTGAACGATTCATAGGTGGAAAAGAATACGAAGTATTGCAGAAAGAATGAAAATAGTCAGTTCGAGATGCAGTGGTATTGAAGGTAGTAAAGATGGTGATAATTAGAGGCATCAATTGCAAAGATGATTGGGAAGAAGACAAAGAGCTGGGCCGGGAAAAGCTTCCATACTACCAAAACTGAGATTTAGTATGGCACTTACAGTTGAATCACAGTTGCCTACCCCAGATTATAGTGCCCTACTGTATATTTCTACCATTATGGGATTGTTATGGGAGTGTTGATATCACTGTGTGTGACAACCACTTACAGAATGAAGCATATTTCTCATCCTGGATATCCTTCTGTCACCCCCTTTGGTTAAATTGCTACCATCACCACCATTACCACCACCATTACCACCACCATTACCGCCATCACCATCATCACCATCATCACCATCATCACCATCACCACCATCATCATCATCACCACCATTACCATCATCACTACCAACACCATCATCACTACCATCACCATCATCACCATCATCACCATCATTACCACCATCACCATCATCACCACCATCACCATCATCACCATCATCACCATGGCTACTACCAGGCATTATAGTCTTGGATCATTCCTCCATGAGCCGAATATAACACCCCCCTGCCAACTCGCAGTGAAGCCAGCTCCACTACTACAGGCGAATCAAGATCCACTGCCAGGCATGAAGCCCAATCGACTACACTTGCCAAAGCCAGATCACATCAGAGAAGCGAAGCCAGATCCACTACTTTATCGAAAGCCAGATGTACTGTGACTCACCAACTCTATTCCAGCAAATACAGATCCACTGTTTCCAGCGAAGCCCAATTCATCCATACCAGCGAGCCCACATCCACTGCTACCAGCGAAGCCAGGTTCACCGCTGCGAGTGAAGTTTGATCACCCACTACCAGCGAAGCCAGTTTCACCTCTACCAGCGAAGCCAGGTCCACCACTACCAGCGAAGTATGTTTCACCTCTACCAGCAAAGCTGGATCCACCTCTACCAGCAAAGCAAGTTTCACCCCTACCAGTGAAGCCAGATCCACCTCTACCAGGAAAGTAAGTTTCACCCCTACCAGTGAAGCCAGATCCACCGCTACCAGCAAGCGCCCAGTGAAGCCAGTTTCACCCCTCGCAGCGAAGGCGGATCCACCGCTACCAGTGAAGCCAGCTTCACCCCTACCAGCGAAGTCAGATCCACCACTCTCTGCTTGCTCCCAGCGAAGCCAGTTTTACCCCTACCAGCGAAGCTAGATCTACCGCTACCAGCGAAGCCAGATCCACCACTAAAAGCTTGCTCCCAGCGAAACCAGATTGTCAGAGAGGTGACAGTGAGCATGGCAGAGCAGTGAGACCAAGCATGTCAGAACTTTAAAAGTGAGTATGTTAGAGTTGAGAGAGCAAGCATATCAGTTGTGAAAGTGAGCTTCACAGAGTTGTGGGAGCAAGCTGGTCAGAGTTGGCAAAGTGAGCATGTCGGAGTTGTGGGAGCGAGCTTGTCAGAGCTGTGGAAGTGAGCATGTCAGAGTTGTGGGAGGAAGCTTGTCAGAGTCATGAGAGTCAGAGTGTATGCTTGTCAGAGTTGTCCAAGCAGGCATATCAGAGTGCAAACAGTCGGTGCTGAAGCTGTGAAGGGAGATGTCACAGTAGCAAATAAATGTGCAATTGTGATGAATATGTAGTATAATCCATAAATTGCAGTATATAATATATGTGCTACAGTTGCATTACAGTAATAATTCAGTGGTGCTATTGGTGAATTACATGTGTATAATCGGTGAATTGCAGGTGGATTATCGGAGGTTACAGGACATTACCCTGGTGTTGTTTGTATTATTTGGTGATATTGGTGTTATGGGAGGTTACTGTAGGCTATATAGACTATGGCAGATTACAAGTAACAGAATACCATTTTCCAGACATATAGGTCAGAGAGCTGGGAATGAGGATAGTAGTAGAGAAGCGGTTAATGGGATACAAGGCTCTGGTAAAGGAAAACAGAGTAACTGAAAGTTATCTAAAACTTTTTAGTGAAATTCTATCAATAGTACAGTTGAAGATCTCAGTTAAATAAAATTTAATTCTTCACAAAGTGATGTGGAAAAATTATACACCAAAGAACAACACAAAAGAACACTTGGTGTTTTCTGGTTAGAAATGAATTGCCCACAGATTAAAGCCTATTCCATCAATGGATGGACATATAACAGATGCTGGACATGGCTGGAGAGGAGGAGCTATAGCTTGTACAATTCGAATATAAAAACCCTCATATGAGTCCAATATCATTGAGCTCTTAGTTCAAAAATGGTTAGGATGGTGTTAATCTGGGAAAGATTAAGTGATATTGCAAGGGAATGTATTGTAGTGGAACAAGAAAAAAGCCATTCTGGATAGTATATTATATACAGAATACTCTCGGATATACCGATAGGAGGAGTTGAGAAAAATCAACCACCAAGTCAAGCCACCACTCAGCATCTGACTGGAGCCTGGTCACAAGCTGTGAAACAAATCTAGATTGTAAATATTATAGAATGTTCTTCTCATCGAAAGAGAAAATATTGAAGACAGGATTTGGCAACATCAGTTCAAGTTAGCTTGGGGATTTTTCCACAATGATAACTTCTTCGCTCCAAGGAACAAGGGACTGAACATCTGCACTATTTTCACTGTGAATGCAATTTGACATACACTGGAAGATACCTGAATAATACCCAACCTCAAGGGAATTTCTGTAGACTTCACTGGGCTGCTGAATGGTTCACTGCTGGATATTCACTATGGGTATGATCAACATATGATGAATTAGAATACCTGAGACTATATTGTCTGTCAGGCTGTGGAAGGTATAGATTCGAAACTCCGACTGGTAAAGGGAGCAATCACATTTGTTTTGCATGGAGGTTTAGTATGAAGAATACTTCATACTAACCTCGGAATGGTCACAGAAATATTGATTGTCTGCCATTGTGTGATGGCTGCTAAGTATGACTACAGGATGATAGGGTATAAAGGCTACCTAAAGTATTAAAATGTGATATGGAAGAGTTCAAGATACTTGACAACATATGCTAATATGGCAAAAGCTGGAGCACATATCCTGCAAGATAACACACTGGATCCATTCAATTGACACTACACAATCGATTGACGGTGCTGGAGTATAATAACAGAAATGATCGCAAAAAGATCCTAGGAATATTATACAATTGTTCAAAGAGTTGAGAATTGCCAGCACACATAATTTTGGCCAAACGGTTGGCCAATAGGCTGAAGACCAAGTTGTCAATTCATCTTTTGAGGACACATCTGCAATACTGCAGTCCCAGAGTGTCAAACTGCCAGCCAAGTACACTCAGTGCCAAGTGGTTTGGATCTGGCCACATGATAGATTTTACTTAGAGCTAGGCACTGATGTTCTGGCAGAGGGAGAATGGAATATAAGTATGGGTGAAATATTTGGAAGGGTGTAAATTGTCAATCGTTAAATGTAATACTATACATCTTGTAAACCCTGACCTGTGGTCAAATCAATTATATCAAGGATGGTGTAGGAATATATGACATCAATGGAATCAATCAAAACTAAAAGACCTGTAATGAAAGATAAGAAATACAAAGTGACTGCCTGGACTGAAGCAAAATGAAAGGGAAGGAAAAAGAAGAGTTAAATGTAGAAGATATTGAGGTTATACAATTGAGGGGATTTGTGAAATAGAGGGGAAAGTTGTATTCCAATTGGCTGAGTTGAATTTACATTTCACCAAACAATCCCTACTAGTCTCCCTTGATCTTTGACTAACTTTGAAATATGTAAGATGATAACAACTACAGAAATAGACATAATATTCACCACCAAGAACATGAACAACAAGAAAGATATATTCAATAATACAGTATGTTTATCAAAGGTGATGGGGATGCAGTGAGAAAGTTGTAAAAAGATGTAAAGATAAGTACAATTAGGACACTGGGAATGGCATCGAGACTCGATGAAGAGTGATTTTGAACTGGATACCCCTGTTTGAAACTAAGCAGCTTCCCCCTTCTCGATGTCTAAGAAAAGACAGTTACTAAACTGTCCTATTTACCTCCCTTTACATGCCAGTAACTACCTGCAATAACATCATTTACATAATGACTGGCAACATACCCGTGACAACCTGATGGTTATATCTACCAGCCATATTGCACCTGTACTCACTGACACAATAAATTTCATAGTGGCCATAGTTAATACCACTTCCATAATATATCTTGATACTACAGCAGACATTATTACCCTAGATACTATGACTGCCTGTACTGTCACCATGATCACAACCATTACAGTCACCATCTCTGCCTTTTCTACACATGTATCCATTGTATATATCTTTACTATTGCTTGCAATTCTGCTTAAGTATCCCTGGCTTTGGTAATATTAGCACAATATAGTAAGGATGTTTACTGGAGTACAACTGCCAGACAGCTATGATATACATTGATATTGTGGTTTGAGAGTTTATCCTATGATGCTAAGCCGAGTTCATGCTTGTGATCTATGATTCCTTTGTCGAAATTACAGATATTGCTAATGCGTGGTATACATTGATATCAAACATTACAGAAAGAAATCTAGATAGAATGAAGTTGCAATATACAAAGTCCATCAACTATGCAAAGGCTCTCAATAGGTACAGCTGTTAGACCGAGTCTGTGTAGAGTATGTCATCACATGGCTGTGGGTTAGGGCTGGCAGCTACTATATAGGCTATGTGTCATCTTAGACTTAGACTCAATGAATCATCTCGACAGGTTTGTGACAACAGGTTAAGAGCCCAGGCACAACTACGATCCCGATACCATTTTCAACAACTATCGAGAAACGATATCAGTCGAATCCCGAACCTTCATACGAGCGAGGGTGCAGGGTTCCAGAGGAGTTGCAAACTCATCTAGGATCAGGACACCCTATGGACACCGCATCACGATTCAACGGTGCAAACAATACTTCCTCCCGACAGGATCTCACACTCGTCTGCTGAGAGGACTGCGATGGCTACAGTGGCCATGGTGTTGAGTTCTATGGGTAAATGAGATTACGGCAACCGAATGACGCATCGACAGCCCACACTCGGGATATGTATGGTGAGCAGTTCGGCAGGAGTCCAGGTTGAGTTCGGGTCAACATTGGCATCATCAGGATGTGTTCAAAGCGATTTCGTAATAGGTCAACAAGCTGCCAGCCAAGCAGATCAACAAACAGTACAGTATTGGGATAATTCTTAAGCAGTGGGCGGGTAATGGACTGCGGATACTTCGGAGATGTTGGCAAACACACACAAAACCCCAGGGGAGTGCGGCGGTTGTTCCGCTACAGTGCGCTGGGTATGTGATTTGTGACGGACTCAAGAGACTGGCGGTGGCAATTGCAGCCATGAATCCACCAAGTCTGTGGACTCCTCTACTGTGAGGATGAGGAAGCACTACTAGGAGCTGTACAGTGTGTACCTTCATGGATGACAACCCCGCCTCCACCCGGGAGGCCACGGACGGGGATCCATGATCTACAGGGATGAGTTTCCTCTGGCTAGCTGAGATGGAAGAGCGACCTTCAGAGAAGCATCTCAAATTCAAATCGCAACTATGGAGAAGCGTTTCCTATTTCGACACCGACACTGACACTGACAGATACTTGACTACATGAGCATCCGCAAATGCACAACCCTCTATGATCAACACTTCCACAGCAAGGTAAAAGCCATAATTCAGAAGTATTTCCCTATTCAGAAGACATAGATACAAACAATCAATACACACTGAGAATAATAGTATCACTATCCAGAACTACATGAAATGCTACATGATTCCAACAGTAGTGTGATGTAACTGACATTAACCATAATTGGCCACCAAAAGTCCAAAGAATGTAAGTTTGCAAAGAGATGCTTGATGGTACATATATTAACTGTATTATCAACTTCAGCTAAATGTATATGGCGAGTAAGTGGTATGCTTCTGAAGACTCCCAGGAAGTTGAAACAGTGTTAGGTAATGGCTGCCCTGCTAGGTGACAGAATTGACCATCAATCTGTGGTGTTGAAATAATACCAGATGTTGGTAATACCAATTAGCAGTAATGCTGAGATGGAATACTGAAACCACACCACATATTCTCAAAATATGTCTCCATTACTACTGTTTCTGCATCATGGTAGTGTCATACTATCTGCATCCTCCAAACTGCACAAGATGTCCCCATTGCCAACTCTGCCAACTGAGAAACCAGAAATGGTAATATATGGCTGGATCGATAGAGAGCTGTCAATAGATTTGGCTTCGGATCAGTCTCATATTCAATTGCGGAATACCAGAACGGATGAAACAATGATAGAGAAATGAACACCACTAAGCAAAATGAAGCGGGTAATTTAAATACTACATTGGATATCTTACATACACTGTGACTACAGAAATTCACTATATTGCAATTGGTCATAAAGATTTACTCAATTGTCGCTCGTGTCAATCTGTGATCTAAATCCTACTTCTCTATAACTCTAGTTGCAACTTGGACCATGATATTAGGTCATCCATTCCTAACTTCTTAGATAGGGATCATGTGATGACAGCTAATAATGTATCCAGCCAGGATAGACTGTCTTCCTCTCCCAGCTAGTCTTTCATCTCTCATTTGCTGGTATATTTGTTCTGCTCTACTCTTGTGATTCACACAATTCCAAGGTATTTACTAAATATAGTTTCAGCCCATACCAATTCACCTATCTGATTGACTACATTTGGATTAACCAACTTCATATAGACTATCTCCTGATTGTGCCATCTTTATATACACCAAACTCACTAAATTAATATCTTCAATTGCCTGGCTGTGATTGCTCAATAGCCAACTTCAATGTATGTCTGTATGTTTACTCGATTATTCAATCCAAGATTAAGTGATCATTACTCCCAAGTGTATTTCCTAAATCACTACATTACAGCCTTGAAGTATAATCCCAAACTTTCGTGATCACTAGGCCAGACAACATCTCCATACATATACCATTGTATTTTGGAATTTCCTCTTGAGACTTGTATTATTACTGTCTGCAAATACAATGCAAACTTACATGAATGTTGCCTCCTAGTACATCTCCAACCTTGCATTATGACAACTTCCAAGTGTATATCTTAAGCTCCCACCGTGGTAACCTCCCGGTTCAAACAATTGGCAACTCCAATAGTATATCCACCCCTACTTCAACTTGAGTTCTACGTTTACGTATAATCTTCCCTGATTAACTGCAATAAATTCAACTGATTACTGTTTTGATGTGAATCTTCAACTGTAAACAATTGCCAACTCCCAGTATACCTATAGTTTAACTCACGTTGTGTCTGCAGCCTTATCCGACTGTCACTACATAGATACATATCAAATATATTTTATTTTGCAATTTATCAGATCCTGTGGTGACTGTGATATACGAATAATAAAATAAGAGGCATTTAAGAGTTGGAATGTTTATTGAACTAACAGCTATAACCAGGAGTATTTAGGACAATGTTTAAGCTTCTCTGGGAGATGAGTACAAAGAACTTATCTACTGTGCAATGTAACTATCCTATTAGTCAAATATTGTAGCATCCAAAAATACTATTTTATTGGCAAGCACTTTGGATATGCTGGAAAATTTGCTTAGAGTATCTGAGATTAGGTAACCTACTATTACAGAGGTCTAGGATCTCCTTGAAGCGCAATCAGGTGTTGAATATTCCATTGGGGCTCACTGAGCATTATGATCATACTGAATACAGATGTATTGTTTCATACTATTAGTTATCAGACTTGGTGAAAGAAAATACTATATTACTGTTTGTCTCTGTCACAGCAGTAATAACTGTTATCAAAGGCCGCTAACATGTGTTGATATTTATGACAATTCAAATATGGTTAGCTGCAGTTGATATAGAGACTTACTATAATGGCGAGATGTAACCCGAGGCTGCGTAAGCGCCAGTATATATTGGTCGCTGCTCCGGTATGTAGATCTGCACCATAATCGTTACCGTTCAATATACCTTTAAGATCACTCAAGTTCACGTTTCCAACCCTATACTATCTATTCTCATGCATTGGCACGCTTGGGAGTATATGCCTGAACAATGTTTTTGGTCATTTAGAAATCAGATATGTTTCACTCACCGGATTATGAGTTATACCCCTATTCGAGGCATCGCATCAGAGTTCACCAGAAATTACTCCGAATTGTACTAAAAGTCGACAGAATCAATTGCTACCGTCGATCATAATGAGTTCAAATACCTACAGCTACATTGTTGAAGTCTACCCAATCGCTATACCCACACACAGGTTATTCATTTCATGGCCAAATCCAGAAGTTAGAGACCAGCATTGCAGACCAAGGGAGGTAAACAATTGCGAAGAGAAGTCTAAAGGTCAATAGCGAAGGAAGTCGAAACACAAAGCTAGTTGAAGCACTTAGTAAGTGGAAACACCAAGCAGATCAATAACAAAAGTGAGTCAAAAAGGAAGGCCAAAGCAAGTGGGAAAATGAGACGAGAGCAAGTGCAACATCGAGACAAAGTGAGCAGAAACATGACACAAAGCAGGTCCATCAAAACCAGCCCAATGATAAGCAAAGTCAAAGACCTCCGAAGTCCAGAGATGAGAGCTGCTGAATGACATGTCAGTCATCCCAGAGACATACTGAAAGGGATCAAGAAAAGTCTACGAAAGTTCATAAGTCTACCAAGCCACAATCGAAATCTACAACCAACTTTGAGTCTAAGTCATCAACAGAGCAATGATCTTCAAACAGAAAGGGGGAAATAGCCATGTCTATACATTGTCCAACCGACAAGTTCAAAGCACACCGGGAGTCAGTCTACTGACACATGCACTGAGAAGTCGACTGACAAGTCTACCGAGAAATTGAGCATCAAGTCAACCAAGTCGACCAAGATTCTACGAATGTTGCCTATCTAAAGCGTACACCCATGATGTCGACAGGTAGGTCGCCAAAGCAGACTTTGAACAGTGATTACTGAGTCAATCAGCAACTAGAAGTCAATACCACTTGCCGATGACTAACACTTGAGAGATATTCTATGAAGCACCACACGGAGACTCTTGAGAGCGCATGTGCACTTGCATTTGAGAAGTATGACCATGTTGGGGAAACTTACAGGTTAGGTGTCTACGAATGAGACTGGATGCTATTGTCATTCATAATCAATTATCACCAAACGCTATGACTGATGCCGGCAGCAGTGGTTCCCATTGACGACAAGTCATTAGCCGAAGCTCTCTGCCACCCTGACGATTCCAACAATGACCTACGCCGAGATACGATCAACAGGAATCATGGTTGCTGGAGTATAGGTTTGTAAATCGACAAATCGAGACTGGACAACTTTTGGATAACTTCTGGTTTCTCTCCGGTCTTCCCTGAATCTTGGCTTGGTACAAATGGGGTCGGCATGGGTTTTTACCGCCTGTCAATGGAGGTGGAGTTTCCCCATATGCTGGATCTGCCAAAATGTTGCCTTTGAGCTGTACCGATCAGTTGGGGGACCGATGGGTTCATATGATTGCATATGTAGGATGATTGTTTCATCCCTTGTTTCCCTTTCCTTCTGTTCTCTTATACTGGCTTTGGCAGCCCAGGAGGTCTATCCTGACAGAGAGGGATAATGAAATGGCTAAACGTAACCTGACACCAGGTAAGCGCCAGTGAACATCGGTTGCCGCTATAACACTTTGATCAATACCAATAACCTTAAAATTCAATATACCTTCCAGATCACTCGAGTCCATGTTTGCAATATATACTACCTATTCCCATACATTGGCACGCTTGGGCATATGTGCCTTTACATTTAAATACCAAATAATCTTAACACTCCCACAAACTTGAGGAATGCACTTTTGGAATCTGTCAATGTGATAGACTAAATTGATATTTAACTCAATGTTAATATTTGCCACTATTCTTAAAGTGATTTATATATACAATTCAAATATACATTGTCAATAACTTTCTCCAGATATTGTATACATCGGCAATCCAATTGGCTATTGTTCTCAATAACAGCTTGCTATAATAGATCATATCAATCTTGATATTAGTGTCATTCATATACAGTATCCATAAAGCATTCTCATTTGTTTACTAGTCATACATATCTCACAGCCCCAGGAATCACTGTAAAGTAACACAATGTTCTTCCCAAATCAGTTCAGAAGTATTGGTCCAATCACTCAGTGATCTATACATGACATAGTCTGAACCGTGTATACTGTTATCTCCCTGGCTCGAATTGATGATATGTCCAATATCCATCGCACTGTTAGCTGAAACAATTTATTTTCAGTAGTTGTTTTAGCAAAAACCATCGCAACCCACTCAATGCTGGTGATATTGTGATAGGGAGATAGGACGATATAAGCACTAGTTATAGGGATAATAAAATCAGAGAAATTTATACAATAATCATGAATGTAATTACTGATGTATAGTCACAAATGATTCAGTTATCGTACCCAGGACTCAACCATATCTAGCGTATGAAAAGTTCATCTTAAACATCATATTGGTGTTCAGAAAATGTCTTCTTAGCTATATTCGTGAATAATTACTCTTGGTGTGGTTGACTGGGCAACACTTGAAATGTTCACGGTATATGAACCCAGTGGGAATGTTGTTGTATAGCACTCGATTGGTATTTGATTAGTACCCAGGTTCTTCCCAACGATACCATTGTATTTCGAAAATAGTATATCTGAAGTATGTGCTATATTGGATACTTTTCATTCAGACATTGAATCAGTAGTTGTTCATGAGTTGGTACACAGGTCACAACAATGATGAAAGCTGTTTACAATATGTTATCCTTCTCTCTGCTGCTAATGATCAAACTGTAGATTGATGCTACAGTACATATTGCATATGGCCTGAACTTAGTAATCCCTTTAGAGTTAAATTCGAAAAATCAGACTACTGTAGATATTCCCACAATAATATCATGCCCTGATGGTAACTTATCTGTAATACAGTCTTGCCATTTTCATAAATCTCTATTTAGTGTAGCCACATTTTCCATAGGGCTATTATGGTTATGCACAACTGGCTTTAAAGAGTACTTTGCCAACAATGTAGCCATCATCTACAAGATTTTATTTGATACAAAGGATTCAATGTATAAATTCATCTGAACATCATAGGTTCCATCTATTCAGCAGTTGGAACTTTATTCAAATGTAGCCTAACTTGTTTATGGCAATAATATCATTATCTCATCTATACTTAGATATATCGGCAATTACTTTAATTACTCAATTGGTCACCAACTCTGCTTACTCAATATAGCAACTCCCATCATGATATATACTAGCGTAATTCAATGGCTTGATTCACTTCAAGCCTCTAAACATTTGCAGGTAGGATAAATGCTGCTACTGTGGAATGCATAGCTAACAACAGTTTAATGACTGAGTGTTGCCTACAGTGATGCACTGCATAGTAGAGATTAGACTCCAAGATTTTGCATATTTATTTATTTGATAATGTCTGCTGTTAGAGTACTTCAACATATTTGCAATATTACTGTTGATTATTCTACCAGTCAAGTGGAGTAGGTGTGATTCATAATGATCTGGATTGCAAATATTTTTTAACATAAATGTTCTGGGTAATGCAAAATGATTACATTATTACATTCCAATCAGCTAGCATGCCATCCAAGCTTCACAAATCAATTGATATATGGGCCAAGATAGATCATTCTAAAGTACAATTGACTGGGTGACTGGAGCTGATATGAATAGATTATATGAAAGGAGTAAAAAGTTTCATCTAGTTCCATTGGATTCACTCTGATATCCTCTCGTACAGTTGCCACTGACATGGAAGAATTTCCAACAATATACATAGTTTTGTACATTTCATGAATTTAATGCCATGTTATTGGACTGAAACTTATGTATTTCATAATTCTGAAAATTGTCAATTTTGGCATTTTTGGTGCTGCCCATATGTATCACTCACTGCACCTTGCTATGTGGCTTGGCTTGGCTATTTTTACTTTGCCTTACTATACCAACTTGGCTCTGCTATACCTGATGCGTCTGCTAATCAAACTCAGACTTGTTATACTGACTTGGCATAACTATACTTGTTTGATTCTGCTACACTTACTTGGTGCAGTATATACAATTGGTATATATTAGCTGTATATGCCCTTTGGTCAATATATGCCAGCTAGTTTTTGTGAAAAGACTTTATGCTCTTTGAACCTTACAACTTGACATCCACACTTGAGCATTTCCTCTTTATGGCGATTAGATATTGAACTTATTGAGTAGAGTATGGTCTCAATTGTTTGCTTCAAGAGATATTTAGTTTTTTTCAAGAATAAAATTTGTCAGGGTATGCAAAAAGAATTACTCAATATTTTGTTGATAGAAAGAGGCAGCAATTGGGGTGCACAATTATATATTCTGTAATATATTCATTACAGTGCAATTGAAGGGTTAATATAAAAGTATTCATGTCGATTGACAGGATCTACAGTAATATGAGAAAAACGTATAATTCATCAACAGCACAATATTATCCCTAGATTACACTTAGTTCCAATACTATACTATTTGGAATAACTAAGATACTAAAACAGAAGTAGGTTGACAATACATATGAAATAGACCTTATAGACTATTATAAGCATCAATAGTGATACTGGTATAACAAAGTTGAAATTCTCCATAAGGTATACTGTACTGACAGTAGGTAAGAACAAGATTACAATAGTAATAAATTTATATAATATCTACTAATAGATAAAAACCAACTGATCAACATGATACACATTGATTCAAATGAACATACTTAAATGACAGGATACCAATTGAGTAACATAATATCACCTGGTTTACATAATATCATATAATTCAATGTAATACCAGGCGTTTGATAAAACAATAGTGGAGTGAAAACCAGATTACTACTACAGCAGATCCAAAAGTTGACTGATCAGAGTGCTGTTTGTTGGAAGCACAAGTTCAGGATGATACTGTCCAGCGAAATGCAGCAGCTAAGTGTTTTAGAAGTTGAGATTGAGAAATGCACAGAGTGTAGAAGGGCTGTGGATAAGAGTTTGGATGGTTGTGAAAGTGGAAAGCTTACATTTAGATGCTGTAGAATAGAGGAATACAATTAATACAGATTAGCCAGGTGACATCTTTGGCATATATTTGTTAAGAAGTCTTTGATAATAGCCTTGACATACTTTGCATGTTATAATTGACTTTATAATACTTACTAAACTATATTACACTCAATGGGCCTGCTCTATTCTGTTAGTCTGGCAATACTTACTTGGCAGTGCTATACAAGCAGAGTCTGACTGCACATGCATGCAGCACACAAATGTGCCATTGTTAATAATGTCCTAGGAATAACAGGCTAGAAATTTAGCAATACATAATTTGCAGCTCATAGAGAAGCTATTTCTAAATGATAATATCTAGAATATATAACATGTAGTACTGTAAGGTCCAATTACTCTGTGTATTGACTAGATGACTGTAATACACTTGCAATTATCTGTGCTTGATGCTATACATCATACCGCATATAACAAACACGAAATCAAGCTGCCACATACACTTTATCACATACTCTCTAGTATACTCTACCTTTTACCTGTGATTGCACTCATCTGCACACCTGCACCTTTCTTGAATACAAATTGCCTGGTAAGATGCTCGGAAGATAACCTTTGCATATGCTCCAAACTTTGAATTAAAGTATTCTCCTAAGTATGTATCTGAGTATGCTCTGTGAAGTATACTTCTGACCACACTCCTAAGTATGTATCCAATTGCACTGGATTGTACACTCCTAGTCAGCTTGACTTGAAGCTCCAAAGTGAACTCTCAGGATTCAGCCAGGAATACTCTCCTTTACAATCTCAAGTGTACTCCTGAGTATGATATCAAGTGTGCTCCCACTTGTTCATGGTTGTTCTCTCCCTGCCTACTTGGCTTTACACTTTCAAGTATACTCTCAACAGGTAAAATACTCCCAATCACCCTTGACCATACATTCCAATATATGCTACTGCATATGTAATTCAGAGAGTTGAAAAGTTGCAGGAACCATGCACTGGAAGGTGTAACGCAAGTAGCACCAGGCAGTCAGTATTTGGTAGGTAGTATATAGAGTGTGAAATATAGAGTGTTGCAGGAAATGGGTTGTGGAAGGTATATGGTTACCAAAATCAGAACTTTGGTTAATATGCCAGTATGGGTTGTATCATTACTGTGGTCAGCACAAGTAGACCTCATGATGCCTAACGATTAAATGGTAGACAATTGGACGATGGTAAAAGCTGACATTGATTGGTGCGTATCTGGCCGAAACTGCTCCCTGCTTTGGATTGATTGTTGATAGATATATTTATATTTCTTTCCAAGCTGTCTTGGGGACTGTGTGATATCAGATTTCATCAAAGTACACTGGTCAAGACTCCAGGTATTACTGACAGATATATTTCTATATGTGGCTAACTACTGTATATTGTTCCTTAGGCCGCAGACAGACTTATATATACAAATTGACAATAGATGACTATATATGCCATATCCAACAGTATTACACAGAGTGTTTATTATTAACTGTGCATATATATCAGTGTAAATATACCAACAAATAGATAATTTGCACATTTCTTAAACACTGTGTACAATAGACATGATTATTGATAAGAAGCTATTAGGTAGTATTCTAGATGAAGTTTGCTATGATATAACTATCACAGGTGCATTTACTATTTTTCCAGTATGTATATTGCATTTATTGTATACAAATATTTGCAGTACAAGAAATAGCACATTTACAAAAATTAAAACACAGTAATGATAGCAGTCTAACTGAACAATAATCAACGTTGCTATCTTGAATGAGAGGTAATTACTGTTGCAGCCACTGCTCTGACTGGACTCTACCATACAGAGCTAAAAGCTATTTATTTAGTATAAAATAAATAATTTACAAACTAGACACTGTATATACCAATGTGTAGGGCTGGGAAGAGAGACACCTAAGTTGCAACTGGTCTGGCTGCTGCTGTTATTCACAATGTACATAGTACCTTCCTGGCTTTATACCTCTGCTGTCACAACTCTAGCATGTATTCAATCTCTGGCTGTGAGGTGGCAGGTGACAATATATTGTGAATGTGCTATATACCACAATGATGGCAAAGCCATCTGCAGAGGTAGAATAATGTATATGACTATTTGCAATTGGATTGATATGCTGTTGATATTTGGAAAATGCATCATGAAGATTAATATCCCATATCAATATCAGTTGACATCCAATAGTATGTACTATATAGGCCATGTGTAGAAAGCAATATTCAATAATCATATTCACATTTTAGCTTAATACTGAACAAATGATAACTCAACTAACTTTCTAGATCTAGTCATACTGTATTGCTGATACTATTTCAATTCACTCCATTTCCTTTTCTCTTTGTGCTTTAATACTCCCAATAATTCCACAGCAGGCAGGTTAATACAGTTACTTCGTTTTTCAATTGTTCAAACTCATACTGGTCAACTACTGCTTGGAGATTATTATAGAAAATACCGCATGTCTGAATTCTGAATATGTGCAAATTTTGTACAGCAAATTGATTCTCATTATTGTATAATAGTTATCTGCTGAATGTCATGCAAGTGATATTGTAAAGTTGCTTGGTGTTGTCTGCCTCCTGCTGTTCTCATATACACTTTAGGTTGTTATATTATTGATATTTTCAACAAGTACCAAAATACAGTTCTTGACTGTAAGATGATGTCAATTTCTGTAGATTGAAGAACTCCGAGTATTATTGAATGAATATCTGGAAAGGCAATACATATTCCAGAAGTATTACTTAATCTCAGATTTGATGCATTGATTTATACTATTGATGTTGAACAAGAATGTAATATCTGTTTGAAATTGACCACCAGAAGTTTCAAGCTGGGTATTCATAGGGTATTATTTCTGGTGGTTGTTCTCCTTCTTCTAAAGTACTTTTTTTGCAGTTGTTGCAACAATTAATATCATTATTTCATAAAATGATGTATTTAGAAATTTCAGCAAATCACCCATGATAGAACAGTTGTACAGAAATTCATAATCAGCAGTATTCATGTAAGTATTTGTCTTGGCAATACTCAGATTGCAATTAATAACTGTAAAATAACAATATTTCATATCTACAGGAGATTAGAGCTGGTTGCATATAACCAATGATATGCCCATAGTAATCTTATAACTATTATTCAGATCTGTTATGTATTATTCAATCGACTTACCTGTCGAATTCAGATTTGGGTTATCTGGATTTGGTGGCTTGCTTGATGGAAAGTCAGTCAGCAGGAATTTGGTCTAGCTGCTGCTGCCAAACTAATTTTACAATTTTTGTTAAGTAATTTGTTAGGGTATTTTACATTGATATTTATCTCATCTATCTGCCATGACTTGGTAATTTTGACACTGAGTGCAGTACTTGGTGTTATCTTTATTATTCAACCTTTTTGAGTCCCACATTACAAATTAAATGACTTCTCATTGTTGCAAGTTTCCATTGAAGTGGAAAACCCATCAGTATTCGATCTGATTCAATTCAATTGTTAAGTTGTACTACCTATCAGATCCCATTGTTGTATCTGTTACTTCCTCCGGAATATTTATGATCACTTTGTATTTTGACCAAAATCATTGGCAGTTTCATTTATATATTGTTGAGGTTTGTATATTCAACCAGAAGATGTGATTTTTCACTGCTAACATTGCTTATGATAAATATTGTCAAGTTAAGTTACTCAATATGAACCAGTTTAAATTAATTCACCTTAATGTGTACAAGAACTGAACAATGAAGGTAGAGCAGAATTGGTACTGTTGATGAATCAATATATACAGTAGATGGAGATATGATTGTGATATTCAATAGAATACAGGATGTTCAAATAGAAATCTTTCACAGTTCTGATTGGTTATGATTAACTTCAGTTGCTGGCCACTGGAATTTCATAGCACAAGCTTAGAAACAAATGTCATTGATATCTCAAACTCAATACTGTAGTCTTCAGAATTGATACTGATATCTGGTGAAAGTACACTTTGCTAAAAAACTTACACATTTGATCCTCTTCACACAGCTGACTGAGTATATAGTATGACTTTAGTAATACTATTTTGTTGTAGGTGAACAACAGATTGTCCAAGCTCTTAACCTACAGAAAATACTATATTCAAAGTATGTTAGCTGCCCTGGATATACAGTTATATATACTATGACTATAGCAATTGGCTGAATTCCGTTCTGAATTCAATGCTGCATTGAAACAACCACTCTGGTGATTAGAGTAGACAGACAATAGCATTGTGCCATAGCTTACAAGAGCTCTTGGTTCCAAAACAGATGGATATGCATATGGTGAGCCGTTCATCGGGAACAAGTTATTGCACCAGGTGTAATTCACTATTACCTGTGGAACCCCTGGTAGTCTCCGATAACAGCAATAATTGCGAATAATGGAATCCAGCCCTGAGTGATTATACATCATGAAAATTGCAAATACATTACAACTAATCAGCTTATTGTATAATTTCTATGGTACCCCTGGGCAGTGTTGAACTGACTATGTGGTCTCACAATAGGGAGAGTGATTGTGCACTGTATCATATAATAAAGCATGCTAGATGCACACACTGGGTGTGTTTTGCAGAGGCTTCTTGTGTAATAAAACTGACTTGTCCGAACTCACAGTGGGCTGTTTGAGTAGTGGTGATGATCTTGTCAGAGGCTCTGCAACAGTATAGCCCCGGACTTTGCCAGCGCCCATTGTCAGGTGTTGATATCGACACATATTGGCACCCTAATCTTGGTACAGACTTTACACCCTATAGCCCTGGTATGGTCAGAGCCAACTGCCAGCTATTAGAGTCTACAAGGATAGTTGCCATGATCATATGAGCAGCAGCTTATGGTATTCCATTGGGGTTGTAAGAGCCTACCATCAGCTGTTAGAGTTCGTACATACCATCACTGTGATGTCATCATGAATTTCAGCACTCGATTAGCCTCAATATGTCTATATTACAAAACGCCAGTCTAATCATGAATTTTGAACTACTTATACATGTTATGAATTTGGTCAGTTTTCCATTGATTATATGCTAATAATTATCCACCAATCTACAGTATACTATATACATAAGCAGCTACATGTAGTGATTGTTGATTACCATTTCATAATCTCACAGCTGGCCCCAGCTGCAATCCTTTCTTGACCATTGACTGCATTGATGCTGTCAATCTGTATAGCCAGAATTACTTTCTACATCTCTGGTGGAATACATTCTCATTATTCCAATTGATTACTGTATATACCTACCACAATATCAGATATGTGTGTCCAATATACTATTCCATAACTGCTCATATCGATTTACATCAAATACCGCTCACAGGTAATTGCTACCAGCCTAGTGGTCAAAGGAATTGTTTTCTGTAGATGCAGCAAGTAAAAAAATTCTCTGGTGTCACCTTATTGGGAATGTGAAATATATATGGCCAATGCATGAAATTACACATTGAGTTTATCAAATAGGATTTTGCCATTACACATGAGTATGAACTATGCTGATACATCATCTTTGTTATCCTAGTTGATTGGCAGGCCATCATCAGAATTGATGTGGTTCAGTTGTACATCTTACTTGTAGTCCAAATAATGATACAAGTATATTGAAGGTGAGAGTAGCATGGTTACTAGCATTTAGGGTTTATCATTCTAAAGAGTCCAAATAATAGTGGTATACTTTTTGGCTGCAACTTCTTAAGCAGAATTGGAGACAAGTTCTTGGGTATCTGATCAGTAATCTGCATGCAATGGTGTCCATTATACCACGCAGGGTTGGAGACATGGGAATACATGTAGTGTATAGCTGCATGTGAGAATTTGTACTTCTGAATTGCAATATTCAGAATAATGTGCACTTCCTTGTAGCTGTTCATGAATCATTTGTTGATATCAACTGTATAGGGGTCTTTGGTAAGAATTGTGCAGTATAATTGTTCACAGTCAAAGTCCCAGGAGACTGTTAGCACCCTGATATAACCGACCTAACTTTATTGCCAGTGGCTTGTATCAATGGAGGATTGACTTCACTGTTGCATCTCGGTGTGGCCTAACTCAGAGAGTTGTATGGAGAGACAAGGATTTCTATTAGCATTTCCATATCCATGAATCAAAATATAGCTGGCTATTCACCCTGGTCTTCTCAATTCCTCATTATTCCCCAGACTCAACTTCCTGTCAACCCAGATACAAGTAAACTAGTTATCTTTAGGATTATCAGAATGATCACCATCCTTGATAATACATACAAGCTCCTGCTGTTGGAGCAGCGCAATCTTCATAGAACAAACAACATTAAATTCAATACTTGCATACAGGATGTATAATGATCATATTTGAATGGGTTTGAAAAACTTGCCCAGATCTTAGTAATAATAGTGGAAGTCTCCAAATATGTACAGTGTATCACTGGATGCTCTATTTGGAATTGTAATTCGATTAGTAGTAACAAAAAATTTTCTGCGCTTATGTGAACATAAGGTTATGATTTGGTTCATTGTTTATAAACGAAAATATCCCTAGTAGATTGAATAAATAATAAAATACTTACTAGTATTTTGCAGTGTTCTTTACTGCTAGTATTGTGATGATGCATTGCTGCTAGAACTTGGGTCTTCTTATTGCAGGAACAATGTAATCGCATTATAGTAGAGTCCTAAAGATAACATTCCTTTGAATATGCTTGATATCACAGCAAGCCAGTCTGATACCTTAGTAACCATGAGGTAATTCTGCTTCTGAATATCCCTCATTGTCAGTGCCACATTACCTCTGTGGTTGTTGTGTCTGTGCATGAGTGCTTGTAATGTATCAGACTCTCAACTAGGGCCAATTACTGCAAGATACCAACTACAACAAAATCACTGATCATCACTTCAACTTTGACAACTAGCAGTTGATGTGTACAATCATTAGAACATGTCCAGGCATGTAAGCACACACTGCTGAATTGGAATTGTATTATGATGTGACCATGATATAGACTTCTTGCCAATTGTATCAGAGATGGAATTGGTGACTACCTGATACTGTGCAAATATAAATTATGATATTGTGTTACATATCAGCTCAAACTAATAACTAGGTTTGCTCTCAGCCTGATATCATCATCCAATGTCATTAGTACCTCAGATACCGCATACATAGGTGTCCACTGTATAATGACCAGAAAGTATCATGATTGATTCCTGCCTCTGCCAAAACTCGGTTTATAAACTTTTCTTACTCATTTATTGCATGATGTTTGTACCAAAGGTAATCCTACGTTGTCACAATCTAACTGTGTATTGTCTCACATGGAAAGATTCACTGTGTGTTGTTGACTCTAATGAGCACTGCTGGTGTTACTTAATTAAATATTTCGGATATGGCAATATAATTGCACAATCATCACGATATCTGCAAGTGGCTGCCTATGCTGAAACTAATCAAGCAACATGTGACTCAAGTGCAACTCCGAGAATAGTCACTTGGCTGTGTAACTTAGTTATGGTATAAATAGGTATTTGGCACTGGGTAATCTGGTTGCACAGTTTCAATTTATTGATATTGCAATACACTTAGTAGCAGTATTACTGCTAAGGAAGAACCTCTAACAGAGAGGTTGAGCAAAGTCAAAGCCAACAAGGGAATGTTGCTCTTACCTCCTGAATACAGTACTCCTGGTTCCCTGGATGGGCGTCACAGAATGATTGCAATGACGATGTAATGTCAACTAGAGAGTTGAATATTAAAGGCTGGTGTTATAATGATCCCCCCCCAGATTGCTAGGAGAAAGGGTGGTCAGTCACATCATGTATTGTCAGTCAGTCAGGCAATGTGGGTTGGACAATTCTGCTTCTACTTGCCCACCACTAGTTATCAGATGAACTATGTATTTGCAACCAGCCACAGTTGGAAGTGAATACAGTAATGGACATTTCTGGTCATACTATCCTGGCATTTATTGCTGGAATGACTCAGAGTTTGCACCGCAGAAATGTCTAAGCCCCACACCACCGTCAAACTGGTTGCATTATTACCCAACCTCAGTTGCGCAAACAGTTGGAATGACTGCAGTCATCCAAAACACAGAATCTTCGACGTGGCGATTGCTGTTCACGGTTATCTTTAACTCGATTCCTCATCTGCCGGCATGTCAATCTTGCAATATTACCTGTATGGCATTTATATTGGTAGCTTCGTTGGACAATTTCATCAGATGCAGACCCAGGGATTTGGGTGCCAGAGTTGTGGTTACTTTGGCTACCGTAGCTGCCATGTTGGACCTGACAATGGGTTGTAATTATTGTGAACACTGCTACCTGTGGATTATCTTGAAAACTCATTGGTGTTGCTGCCAGATCTGGTTCTTTTTGCGATTGTGTATGTTTTATATTGTATATTGTTGTACAGGTTCTTGCTGGGTGTGTCAGCATTTAAGCTTTGCATGTACAGGACATCCACAGCTCTTCATGATGTTTTATATAGTCCATTTTGATATCCCAGCACTGAAAATTACCCTCAAAGGTGTTGATATCAACACAATCATATGGATACACATGTAATTGTTTTGGTTTATCTGAAAGTTGACATTATGCTGTAAACAAGTCACAATCAAGTTTGTTGTCACAGTTGAGATTATACAGTATATATTGGGGCTTCACTGTCAAAGTTCAAGTTTTTACCACATACATGAGATTGCATCTGGGGTTGGAGTAGGGTAGTTGTCAGTTAGAGTGATTGCCAGAGTGAGGGTAATTGCAAGAGTTAGGGTAATTGCCAGAGTTAGGGTGACTGTCAGAGTTAGGGCCTCTGCTAGAGTCAAAGTTTGACAGTAAACATTGAGTCTCCTTAGTCAAAGCTGAAGAAATGCCATATTATAAGTTGAGGTGCTTAGTGGATCATAGTAGAATAGTTGTCAGAGTTTCAGAAGTCGGCAGACTTGAGGTAATTGTCAGAGGCAATGTTGCACCATATATGTTGGATCTCCCATGTCAGACTGAACATTATACGGGTCATTTGCATGTTCAGAGTCAGTTATTGGTTCCGTATGTTACAATTGATTTTCCACAACTGTTTGAAGTTGCAGTAATCTGCCAATCTTTTCAAGAATATTCTTGCCAACATACTTCTATATTGTGCAACACTATGAGACCCTTATCCACCAACTACTCTAGGATCTCAGACTGCAGATCTGACATTCCAAGTGGATATCAATAGAGTACAGTAAGGTCTTCACTGCTATGTGACTCAAAGGCGCAGAAACAGTTGTTATTGGTGTGATTTCACAAGTCCAGGCAGATTACATGACTGGTATTCAGCGAGCAATGGCCACTGATCAGCCCTGAAGGTGAACGCAATACAGTCCTACTAATTCCAATTTCGAAGTGCAAGTACTATTGCATCTTGAAACTGTACATAGTTAGCGGTTGATGGGATATGCATTGTTGTTTTCCAAAGTGTCACAGTAGGTAGCTAAGAACTTTTAGGAGGCAACTTACCTAGTTAAGTGTCAGATGATGCATATCTCCAAGCATAGTAATTTGTGTTGGTGAATCTGGATATTGGTGGTTATGCCCCCCTACAGATATATGGGTAGCTGAGAAAGAATTCATTGGATTCGGTGGACTGCTCTCGTCTCTAGCTGATGGTCAACACTGCTTTCTCTCAGGAGCTGAGGAGTATATGCATAGTATTGAAGAACAACGTTTGACATTGATATGTATAGCATTTCTGTAACTATAGGAGAGTCTTCCAGAGAAAGTGAAATGTGAGAATTATGTCAAAATCTACAAGGTACAGTGGTAGCTAGGTGGTATACACCAAATGCTCTGACATCATAACTACAATATGATCTGTGAAATGGCCACCATAGTTGGTGACTATGTGTTTTCATATCAAATACACATGAAAAATAGTTCGTGTGAGCACACCCGAATCTGCACTGTGCGAGTTAGGGTACGGGGTAGTCATCACACCAACCTGTCAAAACTATGAGTCAGAGTGACCTGTCAGAGCCTCCTCTCATAGCAATCAATCAGAGTGGCCGGTTGGAAGGAGTTGCCCATGCAACTTGTCAGAACAATCTGTCAGAGCTACGTGTCTGAGTAACCTGTCATAGCAACCAGTCTGACTAACCTGGGAGAGCAACCAGTCAGAGCAACCAGTCAGAGCAAACTGTCAGAGCAACCTGTCAGAGCAAACTGTCAGAGCAACCTGTTAGAGCAACCTGTCAGAGTAACTGAGTTCGGGTTATCTTGTTAGACCCCTGTGATTCTTGATCTGAATACAATAAACACAACTGAGCCATATATTCGATTGAAATACATAAATCCATATCAGGGATTCATTGTCATTGACAGTGTAGGCCAGGGATTGGGTAGATGATTCAACTTCGGAGACCAATTGAAATATACTGTACAGGAATTGCATAGTACTTCTGATGATCTTGGCAACTGTATTTTGGGAGTGTGTTGTATATATATTGGTCGGGGAGTTCATTAGTAGCAACATCACTGGAAATGAAATTCATACTCTCATATGGCATAGATTATCAAAGTTTCACAACACTGCTCTCTGCATCACTTCCACACTGTTCCTGCAAGAACAGCCCATGTGTCCCAATGCCTTGAATGCAGCCCGTCTAATGAGCACATCTCCGTTATCATAACACTAGATGGGGTTGCTACTTCACATATCAGCTCAACTGTGAAGTCCATCAAATGAATCCTAAGTTAAATCTGTATTTGATACTGTTCAGCATCCCTACACAGTACTATGAATGTCTGTCATTTCCCGAATGCAAATACACACCCACCTCACACAGGAGTGTACATCCAGGACTAATGCATGCATTGGTTGATACAAGTACCATACTTCAGGATAGCATATTGATTTGGTTTGCTTCATGAGATCCGCATATGTTAGTGTATCCAGATTTCGGTATTACAGAATATTGGTTTTTTCGAACATCTAAGATTTCCCCTATTATTTGTTTGGAAAGTACTTACACCATCCTTTACTGTCGCCTTGACTATAGAGAAGATGGTGTGTAATATACTGCTAGTGTGCTGACTGTTAGCAATTTTTGCATTGTGAGATAATGAAGACTCATTGTCCGCTGAATATTGTCATTGCAGACTCTTTGGAGGGTCATAGTCGGAGTGGTTGTCAGATTGCTATTGGTGTTGTTTTTGTTTGAGAGTAGCTCTCAGAGTACATCTGCAAGAGTGGCTGCTGTCAGAGTGGCTGCTGTCAGAGTTGCAGTCAAGCAGGGTTACAGTCACAGTCAGTTATATAATTACTGCATTTTTTGGTACTGGTTATCTATACAGCTCAAATTCTTCCAAAGCAACACAACAGTAAGATAACACCACAGCTTTCCAAAACCCAGCAGAGAAAACCAAACAACCCAATAAAATCCAACCACCCAGTAGAGCAAACACAGTATCCCAAATGAACCCACCAGATCAAGTGAATTAATATACAAGAGTAACTGTTAACCAATCTGTGATTACAAAACAGAGATTCCACGTAAAAACCCTAACCCCCAAGGAAAGAGTGAGCAGACCCAAATGTGAAAAATATAGAAAAATTCCAAATTGACTAAAGTCCATTCTATCTTGTTCATAACCAATCACTACAGATCTGAGCGCCAGTTGGAATATCTCTCCAATCAAGGTAGCTTACAATTGATCAGCATTGAAAATAATGTTTTCACTAGGAGTGTTTTAGTTTATGTCGAGTGCATATCAAACTGGGGATTACATAATCTGTCAGTTGTCGGCAATCAACTGTTGAATCATGGTTATGGGTGGAAGAAAATTCCGTCTGGGCTGAATGTCTGCATCGGAGTCGACATGCTCTGTCAGAGCCATCAGAGACACCCCGGTTGCAGACCACTCCGCGCCTGGAGTCACTATGACACATCATGTTTCATATTGCCCTCCGATCGCAGTTTCACTATTTCTTCTCGCTCTGTTGGTCTCCCATTGTGAACACGCACTCTGGCATTGTGGCCAACTGCAACCATACATCGGAATGAGTTCATTGAGTACGCACTTGCATTGTGATTGCATCGCGATGTGTGACACTGAGAAAATCTCTCCTCTTGTTGCTTCTACCTGTGCGCAAAATGCAATTCTCACTTTACTAATTATACACTTCATTCCAAGTTGCCAGATCAATGTGGCTATTGACAATCCATTGCTCATTCTGTCCATCTCCTGTCTTACTACTAGTAGCCATCTCTGGAATCTTGTGCGCGCAGGCAACGATGGTTGCCATGCTGACAACATGCAAAGCATCAGCTACAAATACTTTTCTCACTTGCAAACATTTCGAGATGGGATCCAAGTTACCCAAGTTTTCAGGTGTTGTGGTGAGCGCCAGGGCCAACCAGTACATAATGAGAGCTCCTTCCTCGTTTAGGAGCTTGATTTTGGATAGTCGTTGCAGTCACCATGGGAGACACCCATTCAGCGCGCCATCAAACCTCACTGGGCGTCGCTTAACCCACACCCAGTCGTTCCATCTATCTCCTCCGTGCCAGCTCTGGCCTCCTGTGTATCGACACATCTGGGATATGTGTTCTCCTTCTAAACCCTCAACTTGAACCTTGATACCATGGTGAATGCAGAGCTCCATTGCCTGCAGTTGTTCATCCGATATATACATCTTGTTACGACTCTTATGCTTGATAAACCCCTGTGTGCCGCTGTATATCGCCACGCAGTGGCTTCCATCCAGTGTATTGTCAAGTGATGATCTGAAGGCTTCGATCATAGCAACATTATGCTATCCATGACCGCGGTTTAGGGGTCCCATGAATTTGGGCTCCGCATATGACTGGGAGCTCTGCTGGGTAGCCAAACCAGCACTGGAAGGGAGGACTTTGCATGGGGCAGCGCTGTTCTCCCAACACTGAGCGAGGGTTTTGGGATTGAGCTCTCTGCTTCCGACGCACAGAATGCGATGCTGAAACATCAATAATTGTGCCAGGTAGTTGAGATCGTGATTGGAGGCGTCCCAACCGTTTTTGTGGTTCATTTTATGCTCGAGTTCGTGTCTCTTGGCAGAATACGGTTGCAAGGCTCGATATCGATGATTCAGGTCGACCCAATGAGACTTCAAGTGGATCTTCGGACAGTTGTAGTCGGAGTCTGACTTTTTGAAAACATCCATATCGTGCCTTGTATTATCCCGCCAGGCATTCAGTTCCCGCCACTTCTTGCACAGCATCCAAGTTCAAGCATCAATTCCTTGTCTACATCTCTGTTCTTCACGAGTTCAGTTCTCTGGGCATTGGCTTTGGCCTTTGCCTTTGTGCCGGCTTGTCCAAGTAAGAAATGATCTTTGAGGGTGTGAAAACGATGCAAGGCGCCCCCCATGTAGCTCAATGTTGCATCATCGTGAGATTTATATTGATCATACATATACAATGGCACCAATTCCCATGTGCACTCAATTGCGTGATTATATATGGGACACTGAGCAGGGCTTCCACCTCGTAGAGACTAGGTTACAATACCAAACAGGTACCGGCTCATTTCCTTCATCTCGGTCCCATTGGTTTGAGAAACTTCCCCACATGACTTATTTTTTGGTGTGAGGTTGTGGTAAGCAGGCGCAGAAAACCAGATTGCATCGTACCTGTCCAGCCATTTGTGCCTCGTCATGAAGTGGAAAATCTACTTCTGGAGGTGGTCGAACATGCCGATCTGCATTGTAAGAAGGAGGTCTGGCTTTCGGAGGTCATTCACCATACGGGGAATATGTCGAAACACATCGAATCCTCGGGGACCATGGCACGACGAAAGTTCGGCATTGGCTGCCTTGGTGTTGGCATCGATGCACGGTGTATTCAGGTTGTGATCCCGCGGGGGTGTTGCTTGTCAGGAGTGACATGATCTCGGAGTTTGTTCGTTGGACACTGGTACCCAAAACAGACATGCGGCTCGAGATGATGATGATCGTTTTACTCCGGGCAATCTGCAAGCCATGCTGCTAAAACCGGTTTGCAACACCTGAAGTTGCCATCAGCACAGAGAGCGTTGTAATCCCCACTCTTGGGGCTGGGATTGTGTTTAAAGGTGACAGGCTCAAGTATACTCCGGAGTACTTTGTTCAGCACCTCTCAGTTTGTTCGCCGCTACTCATCCAGCCGCTTCTGAGGAATATTGCGATTCTTGATTGGAATCGGCATGAGAGCGACCATCATGACGCTTTGCCTTTAGGGCATCTGGCGGATCTTCAAAGATTGATTGCCAATCGTCATATTGACAGGCCACTCATTCTTGTGGCCAGTAAAATTCGACGGATGTGTTCTGTCGGATATGCAGATCGATGGAACCAGTGTATCCCCCACCCGGAGCGTTGACTTAACCTCGATTAGCACATTATTATCATAAAGTATCTCTACGCACCTGTGTCTCTCACAACAAGTCCACAGTGTGCATTTCGGTATTGAGGTTCTTCGGTTAGTTATGGCAGTTAAACTACACCCATGGGCGTAAATGAGAAGCTTGGTGTCAGCTGGCAGGCGCATCAACCATCTCGTACTATTCATGATGTCTCGACTCATGGATTTGATAGGGTGTTGGTGATTGTCATTCAATCTCATATCCTTGAGAGTGTGTAGTTCCCACTCCCCGAGAGCATGATCATCTGGCATGCTAGCCACCAGCTTCTGGACGCCATCCCCGTTCCGAAGCTTGGGAAACACGGCGCAGTGTTTCCTTCCTTCAGCACGTTGTTATACCACCTCTTCATCCACTTGTTCTTGAGCTCACACTAGATGAAATGGTACTCTTCACACATTCCAAACGGGTAGTGGAAATTGTTTTGTCGCTTCGTCTGATGGCAACCCTGAGTGTTGCATTCCCATGGTGCAGCAATGAGATCTCACAGCGGAGCTCCGGCGCCTGGGTCTGTGTCCATCTGTGCCAGATGAGGTGGCGCTGGTTGAGATTCCAAGTCTGCGATGATATCAACATGTTTGAGGTAGGGAAACGCGTCCAAGTCTTCACCACAATCTTTGTTAGCATTGAATTCACCATGCTGAGTGGGTTCAACGCGTCAGGGCATGCTGCAAATTGTCAGATTGTTCTGGTGTGCCACCTGAAGGTGTCCAGGATGGTGTAATTTGATATGTTAAAGTCGCCAGCTGTCAGAGGTGAACGTCTTTCAGGATGAAGTTCTGGGGCCACGACAAGGGGTCATCCCTGGCATTGTCGACGTCATGCGGGGAGTGGAGTATGCACTCTAGACAGCGACAAAAGTTGATGCTGGGCCTGAGTGACCTGGTGTGGGTGTAAGCACACGATACTTTCAGCTAACTTGAGAGATTAATTCAGCCTGAACACCGTCATAAGGAGGTTCCTTACATGCCAGGAGTTGCAAAAACGCTGCATGCATGATATCCCATAACACTATTAATGAAATCGAGCTAATACATTACCCAACAATAAAAGAAACCCTGAGTGATTCAAAACTCTTGCAACGCATGTAATAATCAATGCCTGAGAGCAATAGATTGCAACAACGGAACCGAACAAGACAAGAAAGCGACCTTAACTCAAATGCAACAACTGTCGCCTCCTCTGCAATGCGACGACCGGTTCACTCATCACCTACGAAGCCTTGCAGATGCGCCTCAGGTGGAAAGACATAGGGGACAGGGGCATCGGGGGGACTGTTACCACCTCCCGATTGGCCGAGCAGCTGCTGATTCACATCCACATCCAAGGTGTTTCCAGCTGCCTCAGCTTCTCACTGAGTTGGCACTGCCAGGGAAGGTTTTTGCAGCGTCACGAGCCCCACATACTCCATCGCACCAAGGGGATGAGTATCCAGTGTTCGTGGTCATTGGTGAAGCTCTGGAGTTTGTGGCCGTGGGGCAGGCGCTGGAGGTTGTGGGTGTGGGGTATGGTCATGCACCTCCTGGCCTTGCCCACATAGCATGATTGGCTGATCGTCTACCATGGTATCTACATCGTCGGCCGAAGTATTTACAATCTCTCCCTGGCCAATCATCCGACGTTCTTTGCTATCATCCTCATCCTCATCCTCCTCCTCATCCTGATCCTCATCCTCATCTTCCTCCTCCTCATCGTCATCCTCCTCCTCCTCATCTTCCTCCTCTTTATCTTCCTCCTCCTATTTGTAACTGTCCCTGTCCATATCCACATCGCCATCTATATCGACGCTGCTCGGTGCGTCCACATCATCCTATATGCGCATATCCAAATCAGAATCACTTTCTGGGTCATAATAACCGTCTGACTCCTCAGTAGAGTCAGTATCATCATCTGTGGGAATTGACACTGCAGCAGGTGCTTTCAGCTCTACATATACCTGGTCTAGTTAGCCCTCCATGTCTGAGTCTACCTCATACACTTTCTTCAGCAACTACAAAACATCAGGATGAGAGATATCATCTCCCCCTGGGGTTTATTTACCAATACCATTTCCATAACCATTTCCCTTCACCTTCCCCATCCCTTCCTCCATTGACTTCCCGTTCCCTTTTCCATTCCTGTCCTCAGTCGCCTTCCTTTTCGGTTTCCCATCGTTTGTTCCCTTCCCTTTAGCGGTCCCCTTCTCACAACCGTGTGTGTCTTCCTCACGCTTGCCGTTGTCATTGTCTTTGCCATCGCCAGGATGGCTCCTTCTATCACTCGGCATTCTGGGATCTGCCCAGTTCTCATCATCTTCATCCTCATTGATTATCTCATCCAAATCGAGTGGTCCAATGGCACTGAGGTCACATGGCATGTACTGCCGGCAGCTTAACAGCTCATTAATTTTGCTGAGATCATCGCGACGGTTCCAAGAGAAATGCCCCCTGGTGCGTTGAACCTTCCCCGAGCCGGTTGTCGGCGGATTGGAGCAACTCACATGATCCCCAAAGGCAAGGGGGTTGTCCCACCTCCAATTGTGCCTTTGGTGGCAGGATTTGTCAAACATTTGCCCCACATATGAGCGGAAGGCTGCCCACCACTCCTGATAAGGTGAACTCCTGCTCCTGCTGTGTGGCCGGATCAGCAGGCATTGTGAAAAGCGGAAAGTTGTGACTGGATCAAGAAAGATCATATCATCAAAGAGGTCCCATGCCCTCTCGTCTTTGACACCGGAAACATTGTATATCCGTATGAGGTAATGGATTTGTTCCGAGATAAATCTGTTTGTACGGTCCTGATCCAATGACTGGTGTCAATTTATAACCGATGTTGGCAGTTCTGCCCTAGCAGTAGCCATCATGTTTCCATTGCGGCTGCCCTTTGCTGCCATCACAGTGAGTTGAAAATGAATCCACATCGATGACGTTGGCATTATAATCAGTTGCATGTTACTGAGAGAAGCCCACAGAAAAGGTACAAACATGTGTAGGTTATCGGGTGTGTTATGGAATGAGAGGCATTGGTTTGTGCAAGTCACGTCTTGTCGAGATCGTTCAGGATGCTGGTGGAGCGTTCAATACAGGAGGAAAAGAGAATGGAGGTGCAGGTGGGAAGAAAGGATACATGTGATTGAGTTCCTGCGATTTCTTGGTTCAATGTGTGAGATATAATAATTTTGATTGATATGCAGCATTTTGTTGCTTGATGAACACAAAACGGCTAAGCCTTCATCTTGCACAACCACCAGGCACCTCTTGAATTAGGTGTCTCGAGATGACATTTAGTACACACGGTGAGGAAAGTTTATGACACCGGGTGTTACGTTTGCATCACACACCACTTTGACCGCTCAGACTGCATTCATCCTGCAGCATACTGAATAGTTGTCAGGTTATCCTAACTCGGCAACCATCGAACATGGCTACTAACACACCTTGTAGGGGATAATGCCCACGCAACTGGTGTCTTATAATAGTGATTACATCATTGTTTGCTTTGCAACGCTTTCAGCTCTGCCAAAAGGGGATTTCCACCGGGGAGCTGACAATATACACAATGGATGGTTCGACGTATTGTGCGAAGAACTAGTGCAATACTATGATACCCAAGCCAAGTAGGCATAAACACCCTTCATGCGGTGCAAACAGACCTGCAAACTTTGCTATAACAGTGAATATCAATGCTGAGTTTAATCTGAGTTCAATCTAATGGCAGTTAACCTCATATTTGAATGCTGTTCAAGGGATCTCATCACCAAGTATTGTCACAGTTTAGAGTCTAGCACGGTCAACACCATGCCTCCCTTTTTGTTGAATCTTTACCTGGTTGCTCAAATAGGAGTCTACCACACCTGCCATGGCCTATGCATGAGGAGGAAATTATTCGAACATTCCTAACGTCGAACATCTATATCGGACTATGCCATCCCGATGCCCTCACGCTGACACAACTGCAGTTTGTAAGAAATATTCGAAGTCTTGCTAATCGTCAGACTCAACAGCAGGGTGGGCCTTTGGGGAATTTTCAAATTCCCCCTGCTAAGCGACGCGTTTCCGTACCGGCTGGCAAGAGGGATTCCTCTGAAAGACGGAATTCCATAGCCTGTACACTCCAACGTCAGAACTGCACCCCCACATCTTCGTGGAACAATTCTCATGTTGCACACATCACTCAACGCGTGACTTCCACCACGTCTGCTACGCAGCAACAGTCAATAAATACTCCAACCGCCCCGCTGGGTACACGAAGTCGTAGCAGATTAGCACTTGGAGGAACCTCACAGACCGACTCAACACGTCGTGTTGTATCCAGCCCCGCATCCGGCATTGCTTGCCATCCCACTCCCCTCAGGGGTCTTGAACACCTGCCTACCCCCATCCCTAATCCGGAAGCCCGCGTGATGATTACCAATCCACTGCGAACGTGACCTACACAAAGGAATTAGAGACAGAGGCAGTGGCAATTGCAACCACAGGTGGTGTCTACATCTTCACCACTGTTCTCCGGCAGTCGCAGCATCCATGGATGTGGTCACCCAGACATGACGTGTCTTGTATTGTCAATGGGCAGACTCCTAGAACTCTACATGTGGAATAGATGGCCCTCTCTGTGTGCAAGAAAGATGCAGATGGTAAGTTATGCAACACGACGCATTGCAAAAGTATCTGCTGAAGCCCCACACTGGCAGATAATAGTCAAGTTCTGGAACACCCCAATCCATCAAAACATCAGTTGGTGTATATCATTTGAAGCACGCACAAAAGAGAGCTTGAAAGAGCTATGCCGAAGCCATGGCCCACATCGGATATCAGATGGTCAATCTGGAACCAGGTTCGAGCACAAGTCGATAAGGTTAAATCCAATTTCATTCATTCCACAAGGGTCAACATAGCGGAGCTTCAAGATCTCCACCGCTTTGAATGTAATGCAGAGCATTTGGAATTCATTGATTTTGTTCTGGCAGACAATTGGTATCTTATTCCTGTAGCAGAGCGTGTGGAAGGTGGTGTACACAGTCCAAATCCAACACAGAGAGAGTCGAAAGCTGCTAACCAATCACGACCATCCACTGTACATCCTGGCAGAAGCATGCCCGGGGTTTATCTACATCAAATTTCATCATCGGGCGAATAAGCCTGGTAAGTATGGTAATGGATTGTATAATTGCATGATCGACGACATGGACGGTCAGATACCCTCGCCGCTGATCATGTTTACCTGCACCTTGTTGCATCATGCTCTCCTGGAGTGGCAAAAGAACAAAGGTGTTCATCTGAAAGCTTCCAAGATCAAGCTGGATGCGGACAAACCTGATCGCTCAAACTACTGCAACTGCAAGAATGATGGTGGTAAGAACTCATCCTGCTGCGCTGCAATTGGTCGGAAGTCGTTAACCTCCCCTGGCGTTGGAGCAATGTGTACATTCTTGATGAATACCTGGAACACACTACCAGAGTGCTACGAACAGAGGGTGTATAAAACATTCTTCCTACAGTCAAGCGTCAGATTCAACAGGCGCAGAGCCCAACACCTACTATAGTCATCAGCGTGGAAGCGGCACGTGTTGACAATGCTATTCTTCTCGACTATTTGACCTCCGAAGTGGCGCTTGCGAAGCCTGAGATCAGAAGCACAGACCCAAATATCCTGATAGACAACAATTGCCCAGATGACAAACTGTATTTCGGGATGCCAGGGGGCAGCGGAGATTACAAAGATGCAGGTGACAAAAGCGACTGGTGCGATGCCATCCCCACTGTCAGCCAGCGACGACGGGCTACAACTGAAGTCGAGTGGTTTGACCTGGGATCCGGTGATCTCGATGGGTATGACGGCAACGATGGCAACAATGTGGATGCGGAAGAGGAGGAAGAAGCATGGCAAGCTATTGATGGATCAACGCAGAATGTGGAGGACTGATGGCACTGTACTTGAGGGTGTGAAGATTGGACAGTATATTTCAGACCTGAAAAATACGATAATGGCGATGCAAATGCAACGGCACGCAATGCATCTCAAGCGAAAACTGCATTGTACTGAGTTGCAACTTTTCAAAGCTAAGCATATAAGGGGAGAGTGTGGCATCCGATATATAGCAATAGCAGAGAGATACAATGTCACACTTGGCCGGAGAAAGGCATTAACACCTCCAGGAGTTGTGTAAATGGTTACCGCATCACTGCAGCCCCTGAGTAGAGTCTAACACACGTGCCATTCTGATGGTGCATATACGTCACCACATTGCGGGCGCAAAGTACATGAGGTAAGTATGAAATGGGACAGAAAGGGTGTAATTGTCCGTCGCAGGGTAAAAGGTTCTGGCAGAGCCGTCCGGAACACCCCTGTGTGATTGATGAAAAGTCAGGTTGTTGCTGATGGTGTACTTACCAAATTGCGTTCTGTGTTGCATTTAGTGTAAAACAGATTGTTATAGACAAAATCATATCTGCTGTTCTGATGTGTAATTTATATTCACTTCTACAGTGACAGAATTTCAGTTCACCAAAATGTAAATCGGTGGGAAAGTCGTATGCAATCCTCCCAGACACTCTTGTTTCCCTCATCAGTAGTCAAATGTATTTTCAGATGCTCTCAGGCCATCTTGTAGCAATGCAAAGTGCTTTCCAACTGTTCAAGTGTGATCTCAGGTGCTCCTGGATATGCTTGGAGCAATGGTGGTGCATTCGGAATGGTCCAATAATGGACTTATAGGATATCCCAATTTTGCCACAGCTCAGACCTCTTGGCAGGGCTGGTGGAGACTCTATAAGTAACTGAGACCTCTATGTATAATTACTAGACAATTTCAACTTGGTGTCATAATCTAACAGCAGTGGTTCTTAGGGTTTCATAACCACAAGGCATTTCATCAAGTATATTTGCCTTTGTTACAATCACAAGATTTGCTACATCATAATATGCAATGAATTATCCATCTAAGTGCCTCCATACATGTAAAAACAGTCAATCTGGCTGCAGATGGTACTCGAGCGTAATCCAAGGAGCACCTGGAGACTCCAATTGAGAAAACTTTGAGATGCACTTGCAGGCAGAGATTGTGTGAACCTAGAGATGCACTAACTCAGTGTGAAGTAGTGAGTTTGGACATGGACATGAAGGCTGTGAGCGGGCAAGATTCGAGATGTTGTTCAAGCTAGTGATGCTGTGCAAGTTGGAGGCCTGGAATGTGCAAACATTGAGACATCCTTCGAGTTCATGATCGAAGGAGGGTTGAGATGTGCCTAGAGGCCACATCGGTGCCAACTTTCAGATGATAATCGAGCAAATTGGGAGACACACTTTTAGTCAAGAGTTGTACGAATTTGAAGATTGGGTTGGAGAGTGTGTGGGAATGCACTTGGAGGATATGATTGATTGAGATCAGAGAAGTATTTGGAGGTGGTTGATCTGCAGGTGGAAGATTGGCAGGATGGTGCAATGGGAGCTGGGACTCTATTCATTGGATAATTCATTATTGTTGCAATGTAGATAGTTCAGTGCAACAATGTCTGCCGGAAGATGAGAGATGAGAGATGAGAAATGAGTAATAAGAGATGAGAGATGAGAGATGAGAGACAGGCTGGGAGCGAGAGTAAGTCAATCTTGGGATGATGTACTACTCAGTATATGCAGTACTCCATGCATACTCTACTGGTTACTAACTTAATAATATCATATTGAGCGATACAGAGGGATGACTAAATTCATGTACTTAGGTGATGGTAGAGGTGCAGATGTGAAAGAGTGAGATGACTTGTGATTGGGGAATTAATTATGACAGACTGGAATATCAGAGAATGTCGTGTGCAGGTCAATTTATGATGCCCGATATGGCGGGTTTCACTCCTGATCCAGTTGGTAAGAATGACAATATGTGATCTTTTGAACCCAGTCAGATGAGTCATACATCTGATTTCCTATATCCGCTTGTATTCTCCATATGGTTTCAGTCATATTTGCTCCTTACTCTTTCTGGTCTGCAACTCTACCATCATTGCAAAACATAAAGTTAAGCTATCTATCTCTATTCCTCCATGCAAGGATCATGAGTTAACAATGAGTACAGCATAGACCGAGTACAGTATGCACCCAAGATTGTCTATCATCCGTTCATTCACATGATTATCAGTTTACCTCCACATGTTTCCTCAGTTTCCAGTGCACCACTACACCAATCATCACCCACCTGCTAGCTCACCATGTGCGCTCAAAGGTAAAGTTACATTGTGACGATCCCATACATGAAAGTTAAATCACCAATGGATTACATTCTACCACCATGTATACTGCCTATAGACCTCCTCCAAATTGACCTCATCCCAGTACTTCACCAATTTCACATCATGATGGCCTCCAAGTTGATTTCAAAACTCACTCGATCTCAGCCTCCAAGTTGACATGATCATAGGCTTCATGTGCAACTGCAATCTCAGTTTATAATGGCTTCCAAGGGCATCTCTGAGTTCACTCAAACTTGGCCTGCAAGTGAATCACCAAATTCGCGTCATTTCAGCCTCCAAATTCACATGATCATTACCTCGCAGTGCATATCCATACTCTCTCAATCACCACATCTAGGTGGATCTCCTAGTTCACATGATCACAACCTCCAAGTGCATCTCTAAGTTCACATCATGATTGCCTCCAAGTGTATCTCTGTGTTCACCTGATTGTCATCTTCAGGCGCAGTGTGAATATCTATCAAGCAATGGCTGTAGCCAGTTCAGATATACTTGTGTATGTAGATAGCTATATAGATAAATAGATACATGGATACATGGTCGAGAATACAAACAGTATACATATGTTGTAAAAGTCATTGAATGATAATTAGTATGTACAATTTGCAGATGCACCAGTGGTGTTTCCAACCAAGATATTGTTTTTTCTAGACTACTCTGAAGCAATTTGAAGTGCTCCCAGGCTTGTCACCTGCAATCTCTGGAGTTTCAAGGCATATTGCCAGTACTGCCACATACGTCCCTGGTTGTTACCTGAGTTTTTATGTTCTTGCAGATTTGTTGCCAGCATTCCCAAGCACATCTGAATGCCACTGCATGGGTCCAGTCAACTCTGGCATTTGACTTACCTGGGATTTCGGTCTGACAACTCCCAAACCCTCCCAGAGGCTGCCAGAGACAGAAATACCTTTGGCTCAAGCAACATTTATACTATACATTAATGCCCACATTGCTTGTCATATAGAACAAGGCAAGGTCTCTTACCTGCCTGCAGTCTATACATGACTTCTTCCTGCAGGCAAATGGTTGGTACTCATATCACTGCTGCTGGAAACTCAATTATAGCTGATGATAGGGCAGAACAGAGCATGGTAATTATCAATACTATTTGAAAAGTGAATGTTGGAGGTAATCATCAGTGCTTAATGTCTGAGTTAATGTGTATTAGAAGTTATGTGAGTGGCAGCAAGAGGGAATGTAAAGGAGTGCTAATCTGCTAGACAAGCCACTTGGTAAGTGGCCAATATTTCCACAGAATCAACTTCTCTTGATTGTGTCATACTGTCAAGGTATTCAGGATATATTGTTCCAGCCTAGCCAATCTGGAAGACCCACACTGCAATGCTGCCACAATCTGATCATATGTCACAGGCTTTATTTCTCAGGTGCAGGTAATTGGTTCAAATTCACTGGGACAACCTTTCGATATACTGAAATTGCTGACCATATCACAATCAGGTATGAACTACTGATTTTGACAACAGTGGAAGGTGATTTCCATGATGCACTGTATGAAGATATTTCTGGACCCATCGATATAGGGCCAACAATAAACAACACAGAGATAAGACAAATAAACAATCAATGGGAGCCAGATGGCATCCACTTGCCCATTATTGTAGCCAATCCGAAGGTAACCCCTGTTATATTCTCTCGGAGCCACTCGTAGCTATTGACTCCCAATTGAGCACTGAACTGTCCAGCTTAATGGGATTCTGTAAATGTAATGAGTTGGTTGGTTAGATGAATTGGGGGAATGTTGCTCATAAGCTTAGACATTATAAAGGGGATGTGGCTCACCATCATATGCTGAACCATAAGTAGACAGTAATTCACAAATGCTCACCATTTAATGGTTTCCTTGATACTATCATCAGATTACTATATCTATTTTTTGCATGCCGCTTTCTCATTTCCCCGGTGTACCAATGAGGGGCATCAAATCAGCATTTGAACTTATCACAGTGCACTGCACCAGAGACCCCAATTCCAGACCTTGCTTGTCCATGTTTGCAAGTGCCAAAAATATGGCACCATATCGAGTGCCGGATACACTACTCCCATCCAAGACTCAACGGTTTCCAAGATTCAGCATGTCGTCTGTTTGATCACCTAATAGCATTACGGTTGACAAGCAAGAATTCCCCTGAAAATGCAGCATTGAGTGTGTATCTTCAATGCCATTTCCCATTGGGATTCCCATTAACATCCATTTGCATTGCAGTTCTAGACTGTGTACACAGGACACCACCTAGAGATTACCATGACAGCATTCCATCTGCAAAAAAGTGATACATGACTTACTAATCATCACATTAGGAGTCCTGCGTGTGCTGTATCTATGGGCTTCAACAAAGCATACCTGATGAAATATACCAGTGAACCACAAGTTGGAATCATCAGTATCCTCATTGTCAACCTGCAGGTATACAGTCCCAATTGAGGAAATCACAAATATGAACCACAGTTTGTAATGATGTGTTGCTTGAACAGATGCCCTCTCCAAGAAAGAAATACTCAATTGGGGGACTCAAGTTAACTTAGTGCACTGAGTCACTGCAGGTTCCCATTCTGCTATGAACAGTTTTGGGATATTTCAACCTTAGTTCAAAGTCACTATATGGGTAAGTATTCTGGACATATCATGGAATGAATATAAGGAGATGAACCTTCCAACACAACATTAGGAGCTCCTGTCCAATGATTTGGACCCCATTCTGCATTTGTTTTCTGGTTGGTAATGATAATCTTCAAGTTTTCGAATCCTAAAGGTAGATTTTTGATATTTTGTTCCAAGCCATTTACCTGGTGACATATTAGAGCCAGTACTGTCTGAGTCTGATGAATGTTAGTTTGGCAAACAATATATCTCAAGAGCACAGCAGGGTCTAAAATTGCCAGTACCACAGTCATCAGCCAACAAACCACCCTTCACCAAGCCATTCCCCATCTCTACCATCCAAGTCACTGGAATAATTTGGTGCAGTTGTAACTAGCTTGATACTTGGTGTGGCTTGAATGTTCTGATCACCATGGTGATGTATAATGCTGTGATTGACTTGTCCAAGCTTTCACTCTGAAATTCCTCGTTATGTACATCAGCAAGATGTATTTTAGTCACTGGGAGCCTCCAGGAGTGTCTGAGAGGAGGCGGAGTGTAAACTTAGAAGCGTCAATTTCAGGAGAGAACCAGACCCTAGGAGGGCATTCTGGCCGGCCATCGGAGTAACTGG
>Ga0307512_10000308_pt1 | contig 70385 bp, 66 predicted proteins | sample 14_EM_MG_FD_200267 | JGI IMG/M metagenome (GOLD analysis project Ga0307512, IMG submission 200267) | Populus trichocarpa ectomycorrhiza microbial communities from riparian zone in the Pacific Northwest, United States - 14_EM | ecosystem: Host-associated > Plants > Roots > Unclassified | place... | reverse complement strand
AAGATGCAGTTGCAGGTTGCATGTCCTGCACTACTCCATAGACCTAGGACCGCCATGTCGGGTCAGATGTTAAGGTTGATTCTCTCTGCACTTGTAAGAGGCAAAAACCTGAGTCCAACCAATCTATTGCACTGTAGTGGTTGAAGCCGTAAAAAAGTTTCCAAAAGCGGTGTAGTGGTGTGCTACAAATTCCCTCTTTACCGGGGTTCAGTTTGTGGTGGGGTTGTAATATCATGTTTAATCCTTACGTCGCATATGCGACTAAGCGCCTGGGAATTTATTTGGGATTATATGTTCCATGTTATAAGCGTCATATTTGCGTCTTACCACTCCCCTTAATAACCCTAAGAGGTCAAGCTCAACCATTGAATGTCCGCTGAATCAAAGAATTGATGGCTATCCTGCCAAATGTGATAGGGACAGTTCACCTAAAAGCATTTCAGACACCAACGATTGGTTTAACTGGAATGGGGACTTGGATAATCCAAATGACTGTGAAGATGACTGGGAGGAAGACAACAAATCAGATATACCACAGGACAAGAGCAGTAAGGATTGGGCAACCCCAGACCAGCGGAATGTGAGTGCCACACCGAATGTTCCCGGATTGATTTGGCCCATACAATGGTCAAAGAACATGGCTGGAAATCAGTTGATGACTGTCAATATAATGGAAACAAGGAGCAATTAGAGGATCAAGAAAAAGTAGGACAGAATGCGTCAATGTATTATAAGCAAGTTTATTCTGTAGTTTGACACACAATTGCATTGAAAGAAATATTATCGGACAATATTGAGTATTCGCATGAGAATATTGGTAGTAAACAAACATATAGCAGGCAATATGAATTATTTGGCAAGATATTTAAATTTCAACAGGATGAGAGCCACTAGTGCTAGAATATAACTGGGCTCGGCTTTGCCAAAGAGCCAAGTGCCGATCAGGCAGAAAGGCAGCCACTATGATCAAATAATTATGAACGCATTTTTTAATGGCTGCAGATCTTCACTATATGTTACATTAAAATGAGCGTCAACTGAGCGTCAACGATTTGTGGTCGTGTAGGTATGGTAAATGAATAATGACTGGGTAGCTGCTATCCATGATGAACATACTGGCAGCCTTTCTTGGCAAATGAGTAAGGGACATAGTCACTGCCCTATTCTAACAATGAGTGTCAATGGAGTGCATCAGCAAAATGTATTTTAGACGCTGGAAGTCTCCAGGAGTGTCTGACAGGAAGTGGAGTGTAAACGTAGATGCGTCAATGTCAGCAGAGTATCGGACCCTGGGAGGTCATTGAGGCTGGCATTCGGAGTAACTGCGATCTCTGATGACGGGTACAGGAGTAGCATTGGAGTGATAGTGATCAGTTTGAGAATACCTCGGAGCGCCGGAGAGAACTTTGGGTGCACCTGGGAGCATTTAGGAGCGCCGGCGACAAGCCTGGTAGCGCCTGTGAGCGCCAGCGAGAACCCTGGGAGCACCTTGAATCGCTGTAAAGCAGTCTGGGAAAAACTACATCTTCTCTGGGAATGTTGCCGGTGCGCCTGGAAATCATAGCTACTACTTATCGTTCAACGACTTTCAAAACGCAAGTATTCAGTTTCTATTCTCATCTATCTATATAGCTACTCATCTATCTATATAGCTACCCATCTACACAGTATATCTGCACTGGCTGCAGGCGGTGCTTGAGAGCAATTCGAGGTGCGCCTGACAATGACGATTGGGTGGACGAAGAGATACACTCCGAGGCCGTGATCAAGGGAGTGTGGAGATGCACTTGGCCGTGGTGATCAATGGCATTGGAGATACACTTAGAGGCCGTGATCGAGCGAGTTTGGAGATGGACTTGGAGGCCGAGATTGAGTGAACTCAGAGATGCACTTGGAGGCCGGGTTGGAGCGAGTTTGGAGATGTACTTGGAGACTGAGCGATTGAGTGAACTCAGCGATGCACTTGGAGGCCGAGATCAAGCGAACTCAGAGATGCGCTTGGAGGCCGTCATTGAGCAATGATGGAGATGCCTTTGGAGGCCATGATCGTGTGAACTTGGAGGCCGTGATCAAGTGAGATTGGACGGGTATTTGGAGGCGGTCTATGGACGGTGCGCCGGGTGCTGAGACTCCATTCTTCAGTCAGTTGACTCGCAAACTTGAGAATGTGACCAGGCGACTCTACCTTTGAACTCTCATGGCGAGCTGGATGACGGCAGTTGATTGTGTAGGGAGGCACGCCGGAAGCTGAAGCTACATTCAGGGATCAACTCGTAATCGTGAGAATGAAGGGAAAACAAACAATCTTGGGTGGATGCAGTACACGATGTATGCTGTACTCGGTGTCAACACATAATCATGCCACAGAGAGATAGTTAGGGATGACTTAACTTTGTGTTCTGCGATGATGATAACGTTATGGACGAGAAAGAGAGAGATGGGGTATGAAGATCAGAACGATGTGGAGGATACGAGTGGATATGAGAAATCAGAGGTATAACTTGCCTGATTGGGTTGCGAAGACCGGGTATCTGTCTAATTACACCCCGGATCAGGACTCATACCCGCCATATCGGGGATGGTAAATTCACTCGCACAGAAGAATCTCTAAGTCCCAGTTTCTCATGATGATTTCCCCCATCTCTTCTCATATCTGTCCTTCTCTTCCTCAATTCTGCTGTCACCAAAGAACACAAAGTTAAGTCGTCCCTCTCTATCTCTCCATGGCATGATCAAGAGTGAATACCGAGTACAGCATACACCGAGTACAACATACACCGCGTACTGCATCATCCCAAGTTCGACTGTCTGCCGCTCTCAGGCAGTCTCTCAGCTTTCAGCGGACCATGTTATGCTCAATTTTCTACATTCCCACAATTACGAGTTAACCAATGGACAGAGTCTCAGCTTCCATCGCGCATGCCTCCCAATCTACCGCCTCCAGGTTCACTGTCTCCGGATTCACTGCCTCCAGTTTGACTGCCTCCAGCTTGACCGCCTTCAGATCAATCGTCTCCAGATTAACCGCCTCCAAGTACTCCTCCAATTGTGATCGATCATAGCCTCCAAAGGTATCTCCCCACACCCTTAAATCCGGCTTCCAGGTGCATCTCTGAGTTCACTCGATCTCGGCCTCCACGTGCATCTCCCAACTCCCTCCATCACAGCGACCAAGTGCATCGCTGATTTCAGTCGATCTCTCGGTTCCCAAGTACATCTCCAACCTCGCTCGATCCCGGTCTCCAAGTGCATCTCTAAGTTCATTCGATCACAGTCTCGAAGTGCATCTCGAGACACGCCCAATCACAGCCCCCAAGTACATCTGCAAGGAACAACGGCAGTTGTACGGAGATACAGTGGAAACGGAAGGGCAGAGGGGGAGTATATATTCGGCAGACCCCAGAGTAGATAGACATCATCTCATTCCCATCTCAGCTTATCATACAATGAAAATACACACTCTATCTTTCCCAACTTTTGGTCCCACTAGGTCTGTCCTGATTTCGTTGATCCACGCAATTGCATGGATCATCAACGCTGGGTAGTCTCATATCTTCTCACTGGATTTGTACATTTCTCGAACCTCTCTTTCTCATGAATTCCGTTTGGATGTCGCGAGAGGTTCGGCAGAGTGTTGATGGTGGGCTCTCTGCCTTCTAGCTGCATCGTTTCACCACAGCGGCCTCCAAGTGGTGCATCTCTAAGTTCTCTCAATGGGCGTGTCCAGGCGCTCCTCCAATTATACTCAAGTACCATCTGTGGCCAGATTGACCGTATGTGTATATATAGAGAGACTTAAATGATGCATGCCATAATATGATGTAGCGAATCTTGTGACTGTAACAAAGACGAATATGATAAGACAAAATTCCTTGGGGTCATGTCCGAACCGCTGCTGTGGGAATCCGGCACCAAGTCTCCAGCAGAGCTACGCAGCGGTCTCGGCTGCTCTCTCGAAGTATTCCACAGAGCTGTGCTGCGGTCCCCGATTCTCTTGAAGTCTCTCGCAGATCCGCGCAGAGGTCTCAGGAGCTCCAAAATTTGACTATTCTATAAGTCAAATCTTGTAGCATCCTGAATGCACCTCCATAACTGCAGGTGCTTTCAGGAGCACCTAAGCATGCTCTTGCAGAGTCTGAGAGCACGTTGCTTAGCTCCAGGGGGGTCTGGGAGCATCTAGAAGTACTTGGAAGCCCTGGTGAGGTCGCCCAGAGTGTCGGGGAGGATTGCGTGTTGCTTCCGGAGCAATTTACGTTTGCTGATGTGTTAACAATTTTTTGTGTTGGATCGTTGTACTCTAACAAGTGATTGCTTGCAATCATCCACAGATGAGGTGTTGACTGCCGTTGAAGCCAAAAACAATGCGACATGCTCCCTACCCCATCGTGAAAACGAGCGTCAATGAAGTGTCAATAAGATTTGGTCATGAATCTTCGGTAATCTAACTTGCGATTGGTTGCAAACATGCATCAATGAGATATTGACTGCCTTCAGAGGCAAAATCTGTTGCTGCATGCGTGCTGCCTCATCTTGCAAATGAGCATCTGTAAAGGCATACGCCCATGAATGGCCTCGTAGGAAGGTATATCAGTAGATACGGTTGCAAACGTGGATGTCCATATTGTAGAGAGTATAAAGGTAAGTAAGGTAAGATTATCGCTAGAGATCTAAGGCTCGTGGCGAGCCGACTATATAAAGCCAGTGTTACCCGGCACAGGGCACCTGCAGCCGTGCCATTACAGCATCAACGAAGTGTCAATGATTATTGTTCTTGTTTCTTGGGAAATGCAATTGTCGCAATGTGGCAATGATTCGTGTATGATCTCATGGCAGCCTCTTGATCTGAAGCAGTGCATGACATATACATTACCCAATCATGAAAATGAACGTCAACAGAGCGTCAATGATATTTGGTCTTGCATATGGGGTAATCAAGGCTTTGCGTGGATAAATGAGCTCAGAATGGAACTGTTGACCGCCTTTACAGCCAAAAATATGACGCATAACAAGAAACACCCAGATTCCAAAACAATCAATATCGCAGACCGCAAAACCTGCAAACGGAGATTATTTGCTGTTGAATACCTCATTTTAATAATATATAATGATCTAACTGCAACAACAAGTATATTATATACATCTACAGATGGAACCGCTGTGCAACCTGCTGACAACCTGCCCAATTTAGACAGGTTGGGAGATTCCCATCGAACCTTGCTTGAATTGAAGCTTTGAGTGGATTGACAACCCTGATCTCCAATTCGTCAACAGTTCGGTTCCAATCCAGACCCGAACAAGAAGTGACGGTCCAGAACCGTTGCTGCTGCTAACCTAAATTGTTGGGTCAGGTCTATTGTCAATCTCGACTGTCAATTTGGCAGCAGTTTGGTTCCATCCCTGACCTAGACCCCAAGCAACTGTCCAGAACCATTGCTAACACTAATTGACAGTGACTTACTTTACTGTATCTGTATAACAGTTAAGCCCACAAGCATTCAATATAGTTATAGGAATATCTTTAGCCCCAGGTTATTTTTCATTCAATAGACCATGGTACTGATCTCTATCCATTCACTATTGATGGCTGTACACTCCACAATGTACATTGGACTACTTGATGCACATTATGAGCTGAATGTGTACCCACCTCTATCAAGCACAATCTATTGTCCGTTTGCACTTTTGCCGATAATCTTTGATTGTACTCATCAGTTCAACCAGTAATAGCCTTAGAGTTAAATCTATTAGTTGAAGGTCTTGTACAGTGGGATACGTACTGTGACTTCTGGTGCCGCTGCCAAATTGGTAAAATATATATTGACTTGTCTATTCACCTATTTGACATGTACAGAAGAAGTAAAGTAAATGCGACTCCGCTGCTCGACCCTAACCCAACTCCACGTGATGACCGCACTCAATATCCTCCCAACATTATGATAATTCTCTGGATATTTCTTCACGGTTGCCACACTCTTTCCACTGTAAACAGGGATGTTTTTGCCATTACACACATACAACTGGGCATTACACACGTACAAATCTGTTAATTGAATGGCTAACTCGCGACACTAGATTAAGACAATTCATGGGCGATGGCCACCCACATTCTTTTAGGGAGCATATTCTGTTTTTGCACGGATAGCAATGCCGCCCTTTCCACTTTGGAGCGTACTTCGCCACAGTTCCCTACTTCGCCCTTAACCCCTACTGCAGAACTGCAGCAGTGGTGCTAATGGAAACAGTCCAAACATAGAGTACCTCATGTGTATGCGACACTCATCTGTCTTTATGTAGTTACATTCAAAATTCAGAGACGTTCTATCTATACTCGACGCCTACGACAGGTTGCGCTACCGTTAGCGTTACCATCAAGAAAACTTCAGCTGAGTGCTAGGTGCTTGTGTTGTCGCGCGCATGATTGGCCCTGTCCCGATTCGGGTGGCATGATGAGGGGTTGTCGACTAATAAACCCGATCGTTTAATTTCGCGGGTTGAACTTGGCTGGTAGACCCCAACTTCTCATCCTCGAGTTTTGCCCACTATTATCCAATCTAACGGAGATCCAACTACCTAGTAGTGCCCGTTCAGGATGGAGCCGGTGAATACCTTCATTCCCGGTAGCTCGAGCTGACAATATACTCACAGAGATAGCTACAATCTGACTACTCCACACTGCAACCTCAGATTTACTCCGCGCCGGAGTGGATCCCTCCACCTCCGGCCCAATCTCAGACTACCACTCCCGGTCTGATACCTGTATCCGATAAGCACCCTCCTGAGTCTCAACAGTTGACCACAATATCGGGGTTAAAACGGCGCACATTCTGGATTATCATAGCCCTGGTTGCTACGGTTGTAATAATTACAGGAGTAGTCGGTGGGGTTCTGGGAAGCAAACAGAAGTCATCATCGCGAGCATCGGGGTCGGGAGCGACACCTACTTCGACATCGCCTCCCCCAAACCCAACATCTCCAAGAAGCAATACCGCACTCACAGTGCCCAGCCGTAGTGTAAACTCGACAGTTGCCAGCGGTATTCTCATCTATCAAGCCTTCTCCAACGAGCTCTATTTCTCCCGCATCTCGGCCGATGGTGGACATGACACTCCATCGTCCCTCGGGGCAGACTTCCAAGCGAAACCAAACACCCCCCTATCAGCACTCTCCGTCGTTGATGGGCCGGGATTCAACTCCCCCTTTGACAGCTCCCTCAAAATCCACGTCTTTTTCATCGACGCCTCGTCATACTTATCGGACGCGATTCTTTCCAACGGGACTTGGAACCTAGGAACCCTGCGCTCTTACAATGTCAAACCCGCCGCTTCGAGTAAGCTCGCCTCTACAGTCTGGTTTGAGTCCAAGTTGCCTACACTGTGGATATTCTTTCAAAATAACGATGGGTTCATTGCCGAATATGGGTTCAGCAACGGATTGTGGCGGGCAGGTAATTCCGGACCGACCGTCAACTTACGGGCAAGCTTGGGCTCTGGAATTGGAACCTGCTACGATATAGATAGACATGGCTTCCAGCGGCTGAGAGTATACACTCAGGTTCCCGGGGGTTCGATCGTATCGAGAGACTACGATGAGTCGAATGGATTGCGATGGAATGACCTCTATCCTCTGTATCAGGCTAGGAATGACGTGGAAGATATCAGCGTTGTGACATCGCGAAACACAAATATGACTGTGGAGACGGTGAAGATATTTTTTGTTGATGGTGGAGAGGAGGTGTATGTGCTAAATTTTGGTATAAATGGATGGGCACGGGTGCCGGAGTACGTGGTTGAGAAAAGTGATGGAACTGTTGCAGCAGCAGATCAGGATGAGCTAAGAGTGTATTTTCAGGAAAACAATGGGACGGTGATCAGAGAGGCCAGGTCTGGGGGTGATTCAAAATGGGAGGTGACGGATAATAGGATCGGGTAATGTTATTTACGGAGTTTGAGAGGTAGTGCACTAAGGAATGAGTCGTATCACTGAAAACTGGTGAATCAATATACATTTATGCTATCACTTGAACATCATGTCCGGGTGTTGAGTATCATAGGGCCACCCCGCACGTTCCATACGCTCACATTTCCGCTGGGAACAATGGAAATCTGTGTACGGCTGGTTTACTGATGGAGAGGACAGACAGAGGCGGCGGTCATGTATCAGACCGTGCCGGGGGATCGAGCTGTGGAATAGCATACTTATGTGGCCTCACCCCTAATGTTGATTCAGATAGCCGCAAGGCCGCAGCCTGAGGCCTCATAGACATAAATTACCCCCCTAAATCCACTCAATTCCATTACTTCAAGGCTGAAGAGTGGCAATGTAAACAAATTTGTATGTAGCTAAAAAGAGAATGTACTAACTTGAATTAAACTTTGCACAGCTGCGATTAACTTCATGGGCCTATTCTAACCAGTATACCGCCGCACCTGCCGCTGCGGCCTAATATCATAAGCTATCATCCGTGCAGATTAGAGAGTTTGTAGAATCTAGCGATGTTAGGTTACAGTATGGCAACACAATCAGCACTCAGAATCTTCCTAGCTTAAGAGATTTAGATGGATATAGATAGATAGATGAGTGCGTAAGTATGAATGCAAGGCATAACGAACTATTATATAAATCAACTTACAACCCCCGTAGATAGACATACAATAACGGTCTTCACAGTAACAATACCAGACATCTTTAAGACTGGGGAACTCGATCAGCAATCTTTGGCTCATCATTAGTCCTGCGCGCATATTTGATCTTTAAAAGGTGTATATTTGCAATTCACACACGATGGTTATGCTTATGTGGAAATATTTTATGCCTACAGTGGTTTGAGGGGCAACGGAGGTATATAGTCAGCAGCAAGATATCGAATCCATGACAGCATTCAATCCATTACATATGCCACTAATATATACCCATCTGCAGCCATGACGGCCACAAGATCCCAACCAGACAGACCAAAGACCAGAATAATGATGAGTAATAAGCCTTGTAGAAGCGCGAGTGTTGGTGCGCCAGAATAGTTACCATTAATCAGTTTTGCAAGCCCGGAAATGTGGGTAATATTCAGTTGCAAATAACAACTCATCCGGCAATATCTGTAAAATATCGAATTTAGAATGGATGTAGAAAGCCAAAATTATTCAGAATTGGAAGCCACATGTACCGAGATATATACCTCTGTACGAGACCCAAATTTATGTACCTGGTAAGTTTACCTTCCGACTAGTTTCTATGAACGTGGTACACTATCACTTGTCATATTATCTGCCGCACGAAATCAGCATAAAACTGCACAGGTACTCGTATCCCTAAATATTTGGTCTCTTCAAAAAGTATAGCAAACCACCACCACCACCACCACCACCACCACCACCACATTCTACCGCTTCCACCCAGAACGGCCATTAAACTTGCCATTTAAAATCTGATCTGCAACGTCCAAATACACATCCATGGTATGAGCAAAGAAATTCCCAAACAGAAACGCATACAGATCTGACTCCGCCATAGCGTCAGCCTTGATACCATTACCAGAATCCGGCTACCTAACCACCGCCACCTCCCCCACTCGGTGCTATATCTGCTTAGGTGTAGGAATACAGTCCGTAGGCTGTTGTGCCAAACCGGATTCTCCAAGTTCAGAAGCATTCGCAGATATGTAAAGACCGAGGAGGACCCGCACATAGTCGGCGTCCATCCGGACCACAGGGTCGCCTTCAATGGCGATTGCCAGGCAGACTCTACCGTCGCGGAGGCCTATGGGAATGGACTGGAGAATGGGTGTTAAAGGGCACGAAAAAATAAGTGGGGAGCCGAAGGTAATGACGGAGAGCTCGGTTGTGGCAAGGTCCAGGAAGTCGTCAGTTTGGCGATATAGTAAGTAAGCAATAGTAACAAAATGTGCGGGGTGAGTTACATTTGGTGAAGGAATACGTTAGAAAATCTGCGTATAAAATCTGCGCAACAGCGGCCCCAGCAGAATGGCCAGTGAAGATGATGCGGACATTCTTGGGTAGCATTGCTAACAAAGAGCTAATCTCGCCAATAAGTTTAGACACCTGTACTCTCGCTGCGTTCAGCAAGCCACTGTGAGCAAGGAGAGATCCCGTAGTTGTGCAAGAGACGTGGCTTAGTACCATCATGTCCTACCACGCCAAAACCATCAGAGACTGTCAACCTCAACATTACTTCCATATTCTCTTACGATTATCTCTGAGGCGTCTTCCATATCACAGTTGGTATTTACCACCCAATCGAAGAATCCTTGGCTTCCTCGTACGTGGCTTCCTCGTACCGCAATGACAATAGTAGGCGCACCATTGGAGGTATTGTTGTTGATTAGATACATGGTAGTTTCCTTGACACTTCCAATCGCTGATGCCTCAATAGACTGGGCAATATCGACTGTGTAGTGTTGGATGCAAGGGAGCTTTCTGAGGTAAACCGCTTTCGAGCATATAGCAGCTATGTTGATCAAATCCGCCGTAGTTTCAGTGCTATAAGAGCAATTAAGCGACTAGAATGGGAAGCATGAACTCAAGGGCAAATACCACTCCCATGGCCCAAATAATCCGTCTGGGATGGAAGAGTTGTCGAATCTCTCTATTTGCTGTCTCAGCTTTTTTTGGTGTTCTTTTCGCGACTCCGTCAAGCCTGTTCACGTCACAGAGTCAAACAACGGTCGCAAATTGATGGAACAATCATACGTACTATGAAACTCAAGAGATTCCAAATCTTCGTCCCAGTTTTTAGACAGTTCGGAAAGAGTAGCAGATGTACCACCCCAATTGTTCGCAGATGGAGGCCTGGAGCATTTGCCAGACGACTTAATAGCCCCGCCAGAGCCGGCCAATACCATACCAAATGCACGGAGGCTTATTGGCATTGTGGCTGTCCTTGAAGAAAATTATCAGTAGTTCGAAAATGAGCAATGGCCAGTGAAGCTGGCCCAAATAACTGCGTGAAGTAATTGGCAAGATGTATTGTATCGGCAAAAGCGAAAGCTTGCTCCGCCAGCCTTCAGACATTTCTTTTTCATATCCTTCCGGCCGCGCGAAGTTTGACTGTATACCTACCCACAAATCTGTGCAAAATATCCAGGGCTGACACAACTTACCCCGGTTCTCCTGGAATGTGAACTTGCACCAGCCTGTATCGCCTTATACAAACAATGCATGCACCCACATCCGAATCATTCATCATTAGTGTGCTTGCCCAATTTCCGAGTGCTCTTTTATCTTACTCCTATCACACAGGGCGGCATGCGTAAAATGTGACCACTCCGTTCGAAAAACAAAAGTCACAGTCTATGATCATTTTTCCAGCGCATTTAATGTGGATTTGGCTCACAATCCGTTCGCCCTTTTGGGACAAGGGTATGCTCATATACCGCATATATACCTGCTTAGCTAGTCGATCTATTAATCCAGCGAGTTTGTTAGTCATAATCAGACTTTTTAAAGGGCGTCGTCAGCTGCGATTCTGACTTATAGGCCACAATAGGCTGCTGCAGACTCCAAATTCCAGCTCCATAGCGGCGCAATGGCTTCCTTTCGCAACTCTTCAGCATATCCCGAGGTCTCCAACCCAAACTGGGCTAAAATCAGCTCATCGCCTGAAGAATTACTATGTTAGATGGCGGACCAGTACTGGGAGGGGGTTCATCGTGATGTATCAGAGATTATCCTAACGCTGGTGAGTTGGGGTGGTTCCACACCCCCAATCCCTTCTGATGTTCATGGATTGGGGACGTCTTTGTCTCGAGCAACGGGGAAAAAGGGTGCCGAACTTTACAATTTGTAAGAATATACTCCGCTTCCATGAACGGCCCAGATCAATTAATTAATGTAGGGAAACGGAAATTCTAGAAGCCGTTGAAGAAGAGGTTGGGGGTAAGTGATCAAGTCCCCATGAGAGGTAAGAAAAACTTACAACTAAAGCTTGGAGCAAGAACCAGCAAGCGGAGAGATGGGCTCGGATGTTGTTACAGGGTGCAGGTAAACCCTCCAATCATCAATCATACATATATAGCTTAAAGGGACTATGGCGGCGTTAATACTTCACAGCGTTTCTTGATATTGATAAGATTGCTGATTATCGCGAGCATGATCTCTTGAAAAGTCATCCCTATCATACGCGTACTTAATTTGGACGGATCAGCCCCTTGACTGGAATCGACTTATGGGTGAAGCCTCGAGCTGCGCAGCGTAAGTTCTAGTTAATTCTCGTTCCATAGGTCAATACGTATATAACAACTGTCTACTCTAGTAACAACCGAAGGTTGCAATCCAGAAACCCAACTTCCTTCCTTCCAACCCCAACAGTGCACCTCCTGCGACATTGTCATTCGTAAGGTACATTTCCGGTGTATGTCTGGGTGCGGAAATGCGCAGTACATTCTCTGTGAAGAGTGCGCGCGGAAAAACGTGCACTCAACTCGGCACCTAGAGAAGATTCAAAAGCAGTGCGTGTTGGCGGGGTCTGTTACACCTGCTCAAAGCCGTGAAATCTGTCATTGCTCGGATGTTTCCTCCGAAAAGGAAACACTGTTTCCAATTGAACTCCTTGACTATCCAAAGCACTGCAGCAGCTGCGACCTCCTGACGCTTAAAGGACTTCACAACCTAGCGAAACCAAAGGAACTGACGAAGGAGAAGGAGAAGTTACATACCGAGACTACGGAGGACAATCGTACTAAGCCAAATAAACCATCACCAGGTGGCCTAGGACACAAACTCATGCGACAAGTCACCACAGCTTCTACGGCAGTCCTGGCTCAGAGTGAGCAGATTTTGGCAAGCATTAAGAAGCAATTGATCAAACGAGGGGTTCGGCCTGCAATTGAACGGGTTCCTTTCGGGAATGTTCACATGGCACTAATGGTGGGGACCTTGGTGATAGAAATTGGAGTGCCACAGTAAGAATATTCGTGTACAAACTCTACTTTGCAATAGTTCAGAAGTTAACAATTTTTCATAGTACCCAACGTGGAGCTTTGATCTCTAGCCGCGATCCTCTACAATTCTTGACCGGATCATCGCTAAGACCGCCGGCAGAGACAGTACTTGCATTAAGTCCCCGAAGGAACATCTATCGCGGTAGCAAGCCCTGTGCAAGCCGACGGATTAAAGCCTCTATGAAGCAAGTGGTTGGCGGACTATTCAGCGGAATATTTGAAAAAGATGAAGAAATAACCATTGTCAAAGGCGGTAATTGACGAAAGCCGACGGTGTGTTTACGAACCGATGAAAACGCAACGATACCACGATCAGAAACTACGGAACTCCGCAGAGAGGATAGTTCAGCTACTGCGCGACTTGTTCGAAAGGCGACTGACGTTGTATTTACGGTCCATTGTACGGAAACTCTGGGCGGTCAATCTAACGTTTAGTCCCATCAACCACTGCCAGTTATTCTGTGAGGCAATTTTCGATTACGACGTATTTGGGAACTTTCTTGAAACGAGAGGCGGCTGCAGAATATGCTTACCAGAAACCCCGCTGTATCTACTCAGCTACGTGTGCTGTCCTGGCAGCTACAAATACTCCTCGAAAATTCATCCTAGCTCGAAGAAATCTACCCCAAATGGGTTAACAGAAGAGTACCTACTGCGATTCCGCAAGCACTCACACCATAACGGGTCGGATCTATTCGACACTTTACAAGAATACTGGTACGACTGGGGTGCGTTTGGCGGGCCGATCTTCAGCCATCAGGATGTGTTCCTATGGGACTGTACAGAAGCGTGTAGTACGGCCGCCAACAATAGCAGCCCAGTCAAATGCAATGAATGTAGCATCGCAAAGCATGTATTCGCATTTCCGTTTGACTCATGGTCTCTGATCCATGCGCGCGTCTTACGGGACCGGCGATGCTACGCGAGCCGTGGGAGGATGTCAGATCAGGCGTGGCAGCAAAACCGTACTTCTGTTCTTCTCGCTTTGGAAGCCTTAAACAAAGTCGCGCTAGGGATGGCAAAAACGACATCCTTTCGAGTATCGTGTAAGTGGATCAACTTAGAACCATCAGTTATACATTCCCGCAGCACTGTACCACAAAGGTACCCCATAGAAAGGCGAATGTACATGCAGGATCGCGTAAAGCTTGGGGGAATTCATCGCGCACAGCCACGGAGCCACTATTACGAGGGAAGCAAGTATCATGACTGCACTCTGGCGCCTTGGGCAGACATTGTCCGTGATGACCAGATTGCGCTTTACATCCGCCTCCGCGACTACCGTGCCGATGTACTTAAGGATATTCCTGAAGAATCTAAGCCGCGGACAAGAGTGCGAAGCCGGTCGAGCCAGAGGGTACTTTCTACAAGTTAGCCAACTGGAAATATAATGACTGGCTGTCTGGTAATTGGTACGAGGATGACCAGCACGAACACCATCATCACCATCACTACGATGAATCAACCACCGATGTGGACAATGGCGACTATTTTGATCTTGACGTTGACAGTGATTTTTCGGCTCTCATATACGCTAGTGATAATTATTCCTCCTCGGACGAGATGGACGCATACGACCAAGATGATTACGATCACGATATCGAAAACATTGTGGATTCCAATCCAAACCAGACCCATTTATGCGAATGTCCGCCTGAGAACACTGATGCTGAAACACCAAAATCAAGGACACAACGTGTATCTTGGGAGTACATCGCAAAAGTCTTGCCAAAGCAGAAACAGCGTGTTAAGTCAACAACAACGACAGCAATTGGAAAACGGACTGCGGCAATCGATTTCTAACGTCGAACTGACCCTGGAACAAGCTTTCCAACACCTTCTGGACCGCCGGTGGAGGAATCCACGCAACGGAGTGGATTGGGTAATGTCTTGGCAGAAAACGCGATTGACGCGACACGTTGGCCAGCGAGCAAGCGACAACAGGTCTACACATGAAGAGAGGATCGCCTCACAGGAGTGATGACTGAGGTCAGAGGGAGCGAGAGGAGCGACCTGCACACAGGAGAAGCCGGAAAAGGGAGGAGCGACGCGCCTATGGATGTGGCGATGGAGATAGCGACGACGGCGACATCCATCGCCGCAGAGACTGCAGGCGCAACCATATTTGAACCGATGGAGAGAAACGAGAACAGAAAGTGCAGAAGGAGGAGCGACGCCCTGGCAACCGCCGGGGACTGGAGGAGCCGCATGGAGCGAGCGACTCAGCAGCAAGCCCGCGAAATAGCACAGCTACACTGAACTATCGCGAAGATAGCAAACATGCTGCACGCGCAAACCGCACTTCAGGAAGTGCCGTGGTGCGGGATGAAAACCTGGCTGGAGAGAAGAGAGTAAAAGTGGGACGTGTACCACCAGGATGACGTCCTGTGGGGCAAGGGCATCACAGACATGGTCACAAGGGTGGTGGCCGCAACAGAGGGGGGTCAGAGAGAGGAAAAGAAAGCAGACACCAATGGCGCTGGTCTGGAGGCCTCAATGCACGCAGAGACATCACAGACAGGACAACCGGAGAAGCCAGAGGAGCACCACCAATCGCAGCCTGCAAGGCAGCTCAAGCCAAAGCCAAAGCCAAAACCAGAACAGGCACCGACACCGACTCCGAGAACCACATCGACGGCGATGGCGGTGACGACATCAGTACCGACACCGGCCAGACGGTGCGAGACAGTCCCACCACGAAAGCAGAAGAAATCGGCCAGCCCAGCCCCAGCCCCGACGATAGGCTCGAGCTAAGCAGACAGACGTATAATCCCAAGGAGAGACAAGAATGTACCACTCCACAATAAGATGGACCAAGAAATCGCATCAGCGATCAACAGAGCGCTTTTCCATCATCAGGCTCCGGCCCACATTAGGATCATGAACGCAAGAAGGAATGCTAAGGGCGCAATCACGGCAATCACAAACCAGAACGCGACAGCAGAGATGGCCCTGCTGTACTGTGATATCATCATCACGGCAGCGAGGACTGTTGACAAAGGAGTCGTCAACGTCAAAGAAAATGAGACCTGGGACAGACTGAAGATCGATGCAGTGCCTCTGGTACGGTACATGGGAAAACGAAGTGAAGGCCTGCAGAAGATGCGAGTGGAGTTTGAAGCAGAGAACGGAAGTGTAGCAATCCTCGCCCAAGTACGGTGGCTGGCGCACCCCCGCACCATCAGGGAGAGGAGGCAGAACGGAGAAATTGCTGCATCATCGGTAGTCATTGTCGTAAAGGGTAATCAGGTGGCACAGCGCTTGGTCAAGAAAGGCATCAAGATGGTCAGAGTATGGTACCGAGACGAAATCTACACGAACGTGGGCCCTGACAGCCGAAGTGAACTCTGCTGTGGATGGGGTCACATCGAGATCAAATGCAGCAGTAAGCCTAAGTTTGGCTACTGCTCAGGTCATCACCGGACAAGCGACCACAGCTGCAACATGGTGGGGTGCACGGATCACTCTGCGGTCACACGCTGGAGAAGTGCCCCAACTGCAAAGGAAATGATATTGCGTTCAGTAACAGATGCGCGAAGAAGACTGAAGCCGCCAGGGCAGCGTGGCAGAGCAGGAAAACAGGACTAGCAGGACAAGTATCCACAAGGGGAGTGACTGGGGCCAACAGAGTAGCACTGGGCACCAGACAGGCGAGGGGGATAAGAGATGATGAAGGAGAGCCAATGGCCGACGAAGAGGCAGATGATACAAGGGAGAAGGAGGGGGCGAAGGGAGAGAGAGACGTAATGATGGCCGAGACCGCATGGGAGATCGAGATCGAAATGGGAGCCGCCGCCTCCAATGATTAGAGCAGTCCAGCATAATTGCGCCAGGTCCTATGCTTGAACCATGGTGGCAGTGGAGACGGGAGTGGAACGAAAAGCAGATTTGGTAATGTTGCAGGAGCCGCCGGAGGGAAGAGGAGGAATTGGAATCAGCCATTCATTATACGAGATTAGGAAACGAAAGAGAGTGTGGACAGCAGTGCGCCAGGCAAGCGGCCTGGCAACCGACAAACGAACAGACCTGAGCAGGGGCGCGAACGATGATGTCATCGTGACTGATGTCCAAAGAGGAGGAGAGAAGATGACAAGGATTATCAATGTTCATGATCAAAGAGACGTGCGGACCGGGGAGAGACTAGCGAGGAAGATAAACTGCAGTAGAATCATCCGACAGAGAGGCAGCACAATACTCGCAGGCGACTTCAATGCACCCAGCCGCAGGTGGGATCCAAGATGCAAGGAGCAACGCAACGCGACTGTCTGGGAGGAGATTTTAGACGAGCACGGACTGGAGATTGGGAATGACGACCAGGCCGCTCATCATTGGGCGAGGAACGGTGACGAAGGTGAGTTGACAATAGACCTGACCTCAACCAGCCGACCGATCACGCGATGGACCATACTGGACGGCAGGCACACCTCAGGTTCTGACCACGACGTGATCGAGTGGGAGTTCAGCGTCGATAAGCAGGAAGAGGCGGACCATGTGCAGGTCATAGGATGCAACTTGGCCGCCATGTCAAAAGAGGACGAGAAAGCAGCAGAAAAGCTGTGGGAGAAGCTGGAGGGACAGAGAGGTCGCTTGGACGAGGAGTGCACAGGGGACTAGGTAGAGCGGGAGGCAGTGAGGTGTCAGGAAAGGCTGAGCAAGGTCCTGGATGCTAAAGGGAAGAAAATTAGAATCTGCGCCCGGTCAAAGAGGTGGTGGAATGGTGAGATTCAGGAGAGGAGAAGCGTATTGGGGAGAGAGAAAAGGAGGGGATGGAGGTCAGAAGCGGCAGCGCACGCAAAAGCGGAACTGCAGAGGTCAATTTGCCAGTCCCAGAGCCGCATGTGGGACAATTACTTGCTGAACCTCAGAGGGGGCGAGGTCTGGCAGGCAGCAAATTCGCCAAGCCTCGAGGGGGAGCCACTGTGGAAGCGTTGACCGATAGACGGGGAAAGCAAGCAAACACCATGGCCGAAAAGAAGAAAATGCTCAGAGGAGAGTCCTTCCCAGTGAACGATGGGGACCAGTACTGCAAACTACCCTCAGCAGGCCAAGCCCACAAGCGCATAACCGAGCAATGAGTCGATCGAACCCTATTCTCGCAATCGGTCAAGAAAGCCCCAGGCCCAGACACGCTGTCCCTCGGAGCAATTCGCCTGCTCTGGAGGCGGAGTGAAACGAGAATCGTAGGATTGACAAAAGCGGCGGTCCGAACGGGACATCATCCAACTGTTTGGAAGCGCGTGAACAGGGCGGTGATTCGAAAACCAGGAAAAGAGGACTATACGAAGCTAAAATCATACCGAACGATTTCTTTGCTCAGCTGAATGGGAACCGTTGTGGAGAAAGAAGTCGCCGAGCTGCTGTCCGACGAGGCCGAGAGAAGAGCACTATTAAGCGACGGCCAGTTTGGCAGCAGAAATAAAAGATTGGCCATCAACGCAGCAGCCATCATGGTCAACAGTGCGCACTCGGCATGGAGAGAAGATAACACTGCGGCTGTCCTCCTAATGGATATCAAGGCAGCGTTTCCAAGCGTAGCGAGAGGGAGGCTGATCCATGCAATGAAGGCCAAGCAGATAGATGGAGACCTTATACGATGGACCGAGAGCTGCCTCTTGGACAGGAAAGTGGAGATGGTAATCGAGGGCAACGTCCTGCACAGCCACCCCGTGGAAGCAGGCGTCCCACAGGGCTCACCAGTGTCGCCGGTCCTCTTCGCAATACACAGCGCTGGGCTAATACAGTGGGTGGAAGAGAGAGTCCAGGGCATCGAAGGTCTCTCCTTTGTAGACCACCTTGGATGGGTAGCAACCGGAAAGGACGTGAATCCGGTGGTAAGGACACTCGAAGCGTGCGCAGCGGAGAGCATCGAGTGGGCAAGCAGGCGAGACCTCCAGTTTGACACCGCGATGACGGAAGCAGCACTCTTCCCATGCAGGAGAGGCCACAAGAAGCACCTCCGGCCAACCCTGACTGCAAAAATCGAAGTGGGAGATGGCTTCGTCCGGTTCAACAAAGAAGCGACAAGGTGGCTGGGAGTATGGATGCATGCCCACCGAATGTTCAAAGACCATCACAACTGCTGCATGAAGAAGGCCAGGGCAGCAGAAGCCCGACTGCGCGTACTGACGAGGATGCACGGAATCGTCCCAGAGCGGGTAACGGCTATTCAGAAAGCTTGCATCCAAGCGGTTGCACTATACGGCAGCGAATTATGGTTGGACGCGAAAGAAATCGGCAGACGAGAAGATTTTCAACTCCTCCTGAATCGATAGGCCAGGTCAACCCTGGGCGCCCTGCCCATCACGCCACTCGGTCCACTCATGAGAGATTCAGCACTGACACCTGCGCCAGTTGTCCTCGACTCCAGGCAGCAACGATTCGCGGCGAGGCTCACAAGTGCATGCGAAGGCTCGAAGCAAAATGAGACTTACAACCACCCCACATCTGGCACGCCGATATGCAGAGTCATCAAGAGAGAGCACCAACGCGGCCGTGAGGCAGAGACCATGCGCTGGCTACACCCGGACGAAGAACTGGCGGTCAAGACGGTTATACTGAGTGATGACGCGGCGGCAAAGAGAGAAGTGAAGCGCTGGGCAAGCGAGAGGGAGGCCAAAGTGGGCGCGGGGGTCTAGAAGTGGTGGACGGACGGATCGCAATCCGCTGACCCCAGGGTGGAAGCCACAGCAGTGTGTAAGCACCGAGAAGGCTGGAAAGCATTCCGCAGCAACCTCGGCACCTGACGAATGGAGGTCTACGACGAAGAATTGTAGGCCATAGCACTCGCACTCCGGGAGTCAGTGAAGAAAAGGGACAGACTGCAGACACACTGAGTAAGGAACATAGCCGTCTTTAGCGACTCGCAAGCAGCCATTCGACGAACGGAGCACCTGGAACCTGGGCCAGGGCAGCACCTAGCCAGGTGGATTAGGCAATGCGCAAGGAATCTCCGCGAAGCCGGCATAGAGACAGAAATCCACTGGGTCCCAGGACACACTGGCATCCCTGGAAATGAGGAAACAGATCACCAAGCGAATCTAGCGCAAGAGGGCCGCAGAGCAGGAACAGTACGAGAGCGAAGATATACCTCGGTGGCGAACAGGACCAGATGAATCCCAGAAGCAAAGACGGCGGCGAAGGCTGAGTGGGAGGCCGACAAATGCAGTAAACACCACAGCTATAGACTGAAAGGCAATGCTGGAAGCAAGAGACCCATCCCAATGAACAGCTTGAAGCCTCAAGCAGCCAGATTCTACCGACTGAAGTCCGGACATGCGCCAGTGGGGATGTACCTAAAACGGTTCGGACACCGAGAAGACAACAAATGCTGGTGGTGCGGTGGCGGAGGCAGGACGGTAGCCCAGATGCTGGAGCATCTCTTCCGCCACTGCAGCCGAAGGAAAGACCAGCAGAGGACTCTCTGGAAAAAGGTGGGAAAAGCAACGGGATGGAGAGCGGGCAGATGCCGACACATGAAAGTCTCTGAGCTGCTCTCCATAGAGAAATGCGACCAAGCGGTGATGGACTTCCTGGTGGCCACTGACGTCGGGGAGTTCCCGCCCGAAATGGACGGAGGAAGAAGAGCCAGCGGGCAACGGGCGGAGGAATGAGAGCCGGCGGGCTACGGGCGGAGGAATAACAGCCTGCGAGCTCTCCTTGATTTCATCTTTCTGTTTTTCCTTGTATTCTATGCTGACCAGCTTGTCAGACGCCTTCTTTCTCTCTTTCTGTCTTTCTTTCTTTCTTTCTTTCTTTCTTTAGTGTATCAAAAGGGGACGACGGGCAGCAGGAGGGGAGCTCCGCCATCTAGCCGGCCAGCCCGCAGGCGGAGGGGATTAAGGGACTGTCATACTCTAAGTAGAGTGAATACAGTATGATTAAAACAAAAAACACTGATGCTGACCGCAGCGCATTCGAAAATTCCAATAATGGAAGCAGGCCAAACGACCCAACCAGCTCAGCGAGAAACGACCCCAGTTTAAACAATTTAGCAAACTTATGCAGCAACCCAGCTTTTATAAGAAATTTATTGGGCTACCCAAGTTGGTTAACCGAACTAGGCTTAAGCCCCAAACCTCCAGTTGAACTCTGGAGTCCCAGATCCGATTCTGACAACGACTCCAACAACTCGATCAATGACAATACGAGCTACAGCTTCGAACTAGGAGACACGGGTAACAGCTCAAGCTGGGGCGGTAATAGCGGAGGTTGGGGCAGCGGATGGGGAGGCAATAGCAGCAGTAGTTATAGCTATAGTGGAGGCGGCGATAGTGGAGGTTGGAGTAGTGGATGTGGAGGCGGTGGCAGCGGCGGTGGGTGTGGAGGCGGAGGTGGTGGCGGTGTGAATATGGTGTTTGGGGCGAAGGTTGCAAGTGTAGGCATAGTCGGAGATGTAGAGGTCGATTTGTTAAAGGTAGAACACAGTATCCCAACCCTGAGTCCCTTTTGCATATAGCAACAGGATACAGCCTAGCCTTGATAGTCAACCCGCTCACGCTGGCTGTCTTGTTCTATGTGGTCTTTATCGAGGACGTGGAATGTTACATACCCCACCTTCCTCGCGCCCTATTTTGATTGTTTTGAATTACGGCATTATATCTATTATTTTGCCTGAGACTCCGCCTTATATTTTGCTTTCTGGTCAGAAAAAGTCAGATTCGGTTCGAATAGCCCCGCCATATGCGGGGTAGATAGGAATACCTGCGTCTCCCTACGTCAAATCAAGCTTTGACTGGTTTGGATATCCGCCTGCATATGCAAGCCACCACGGTTCGTGTGCGCACACTAACCAACACCAACAAAACGACATATTTCCATAACATCAGGCCTTAGATGGCGAGCAAACTTTAATCAAATGGCAAGGCTGATTCAACGGAACATACCGCCGCAGTTCAGAGGTGCAGATATGGCTCATCCGCACATCCACCAATCCAGAGTTATAACGATATCACATATGCAAATTGCGAACACCGATCTTGAGGGACATTACAATTACTCCCTCCCCTGTAATAGTCGTCTAATTTCTCTGGTTGTCCTTTCCCTCCACCGTGCAGCACATTGGCATACAGCTGAGGACGCCTAGAAACGGTGAGGGTGCGATAATCTGTCCTAACAGTTGGGTAATAATTTGATTAATGCACAATTTCTAGCCATATCTCGGCTGCCAGATACAGAATGCAGCATCTCAATAGCTATTGCAATTGCCGAGTTAGTATCGAAGCACTTTATCTCGGAGTTTTATCTGCTAGACTTTTCAGGGGTGATTGCACTCAGAGTTGGTATGATCAATACATAACTCCGGCTATAGAGATTTTCAACTACCTAGGTACACACTCAATATCTCCTAGACAATGGTACACAACATCCCTGAATTGACTCGCCTCTCCCGTTTCTTCACTGTCGCATCGGGTCCAGCCAGCAATGAGTGTCTTCACACAGCGACCTCAGTCCTCTGGCTAACCTTCCTCCTCACGCTTACCACAATGTGGAGTATTCTGCTTGGCTGCTCCCTGGTGCGGATCCGCATCCACACCCTCCTCTCCACCTGCTTCCCCTTCAATTCCGCACCCAGTTTCCGGCGGCAGAACCGACTCTACAGCTTAACCGTCGTTTTCAGCGTGTCGGTTCAAGTCATTGCCACCGTCATCAGCGGCTACCTTCTGCGTAGCACTCATACAGGGCCGCTGATAGCTGGCTTTTTTTCACGGCCTTTACCGGGGGTGGCAGTGATATGGGCTGCATCGGTGGACTGGCGTATGTACGGCAACAACGCGGCGGAGGCGTTTCTGTGTGAGTGTGTGTATGGGCTAGCATCGATTGCGGTGTTCGGGGGTGTAGCGGTGGGCACTAACCCGCTGCGGAAGAGTCGGACGGGGTATGCATATGTAACAGCGTCGAAGCTGCGGTTGCAAGGTTTCCCGATAGCGAGGACGGGAGCTGCTCTGGGGGTGCTGTTCTTTATTTGGACCGTGGCAGTAGAACTGTATGGGCTGCTTAGAGAGAAGAGGTGGCATATAAGACTGAGGAGATATGTAGTAGGGAGAATTGTACACCTGCTTGCTAGTGTTTTGGTTTGGGTGGGCGTGCTGATGCTTACAGAGGACTATCCGTGGGCACGGTTTTGTCCGAGCAATCACTCGGTCGCGAGGATCTCAAGTGTGTGGATTTTAGTGACCGTATTGGATCATCTAGGAAGGGCGTGTATTGTACAGTGAGAACTCAAGCCAGAGCAGCAGGAAGAAAACATTGAGTTGTAATTTGAGTGAAGGGAATTGACTTCACTTTATTTTGTTCAGATCAACTATAGAAAATTCAATCAATAAAAGACACCATCTTACATACCCCCCCTCAGCCTGAACGTAAGATGAAGGGTACAATTCTACTCATCACCTGTTAGCCTCATCCTTTACCCAAGAAAAAACTTACATTATGCATCCCTAAATCCATCAACGTCAAATCTGCGTTCTCTGTCAGCTCCTCTCCCTACACAGTAAGTTGGCATCTCACGGTCTTTATCCGTCAGACTCTTCCCACCGTATATAATATTGATTTCTTCTACATCGTTTCCGAGTTTCTCGGCCATTTTGGCCTTGAACTCGCGCACCGTCATCGTCAGCGGAATCTCCTGGAATGTGTATGTCTTTGTGTTGGCCGGATCCTTGACAAAGATCGTTTGCATTGGCTTTGAGAGCGGGAACTTGACGTCCGCAGGGAAAGCAGGCGGGCTGTCTTGTGAGCCAGTGTATGGGGGCGGAATGAGAATGGGAGTGGGAGCTGTAGGGTTGTTGCGGTCGATGATGCGGATAACGGAACCCTCAAAAGGAGTACAATTAGCAAATGTGGAGTGCGTTTTAGGTTATAACACTCACTTCGTGGAGGTTATAGGACTCCAGGGTTCGATCTGTACGTGTTGGTCACTGTTAATTTTAAATCAAGCGAAGTAAGGGTGAAGAACCATCCTCCAGCTTCATGCCCATAGACTGCAGCAACATGTCTTCAGGTGGGGTCTGATACGCGCCCAGCTGTCGAGAGATCTGCTTCTTGAAGCGCTCGACCGTGAGGTCCTTCCAGACATCTTTGAGGACAATTTCAGTGCCGTCAACGGCTATAACTATGAGCTGGAAATACATATCTGCCATGGTAGTTGTTCGTTGATTCGGTTGTGTGGGGTCGTATTCTCTACTCCACTGGCAATCAATTCCACTATTTATGTTCTCCCCACCATTTCTGATACCTTCGAATACACCAAGATGTGCCAGGATTCGAACTTTACTTCCTCCTCCCAATCATACCAGAGCGATTGTGAGATGCACAACCATTGGTGTGTGCTGAGAGTCCAAGCAAGGCTAACAGGGATGTTCTTTCAGCTCTGTGTGCTCCATCTGCAAACTACATGCCGAATACGACAGCTTGCAGATGGTCTTTGTTCTCAAAGAATGGAGGAGCACATAGGGCGCACAATTTATCCATGCGTTGTATTCGAGACCGAGTTTATCTTCATCCTCCTCAAACAAGAAACAACCCTTAACCATATTCACACCATGGCCTTCGCCGCCGCCCCAGCCGTTGAAGCTGCCTCCGAACTCGACGCGTGGAGCCTCTGCTACCAGATAAACCTGTTTTTCCGCTACAAACAGCGTCTGCGAGTCCCCTTTCTCTGCCAAAAGTGCGGTAAACTCGATCGTTCGGCGTACCGGTCCTCCTTCGTGTGTAAGGCGGTTCAATGTCCACAAGGTCACCGTCCAAAGAGGACAGTATGTGCTAAATGCGACGAGAACCTAGTTTTAAACATCTCTCGCCGTCGAGAAACCTGTTTTTTCGAAAAAAGGTGTCGGTTTCACCTTCGCGTGGACGTGGAGGCTATTAAGGGAATAGTTAAAGATGCAAAGCTACTGGATCGGTAACGCTTCAGGATATAACCCTTATTTTCTAGGCTAATGGGATAGTTATGCGGCGTTCGTCGACGAAAACCGGGCGTACGAATGCAACATCCACTGCGACCTTGTTCCGATTACCGACGATGATGCCCGCAGGCCGACTGAGGCGTGTAGACACGATAAGGCCACGTGCGACGTATGTTTGAAAGCACACATAGAGTCTAAGGTGAATAGTGGAGGGTGGCAGAGCCTGCAGTGCCCGGACCCGCTGTGTCGGCAAGCGATGACCATTCAAGACGTGATCCATTTCGGAACCAAGGAGTCATACCGGAAGTGTGTCTTGTCCCTCACTCTCCATACCCCGCTAACTCTGGCAGATATGAGGAGCAACACTTTATGGCCGATATGTCCCGGCGGTCCGATTTCCATTGGTGCCGGGGGCGGTCGGGGAAGTGTGACTGGGGGCAGTTGTTGCCGGAAGGGACAAAGACGTGGGAGTGCCGGAAGTGTGGGGGTTTGAACTGCGGACTAGAGCACCACATAGCACATCCAGGACTCACGTGCAAAGAGTTTGTGGTGGGGGTGTGGGTGGATCCAGAGGCGATGCGGTTTATTCGGAGAACTCATAAGCAGTGTCCGGGGGCGGGGTGCAAAGCGTGGATTGAGAAGGCTGGTCAATGTCATAAGATGGAATGCAAAGCGTCATTAGGTGGGTGTGGCATCTATTTTTGCTGGGAGTGTAAGGTCATCTTTCCCGCAGGGGTCCATGAGCATCTATATAGCTGCGAAAAGAGGAACGGGTATTGTGGTGGGAAAGGGGTTCCAAAACCGGGCCAGAAGGACCCGAAATATAAACCGGATTGGGACAAGGACCTGGAATTTGTGGGCACAGGGAAAGAATACTCAGGCAGTAAGTCTCTGTATCATTGCTGTCACTCACAGGCTGACAGAATCTAGTTCACGGCCAGAGTTAAACTCCTTAACCCTACAAACACATATTTTCTCAAATAAAAGCTTCATACCGCCACGGGTAGGGCGGAGACAACGGCCCGAGGACCTGACAGAAAATATTAAAGATACACTCTACAAATGACCTATTTTGCCGTGATACAGAGAAGCGATGACATGTAGTGCTACATGCACAGGTTTGAACTGACCAAGGGAAGTTGCGTTGTAAAGGAACGGTGAACATGCCCTATGCATTTTTTACGCGAGTGTTGTGATTTCAAAGTTGAATCTGTTAGATTTTATGCCTCTAACACGCTTCCAATGACATCTAATTCAGGTGATACATAACTGCTCTGACTCTGACACTTGTTGTATTCGAAGATACAAACACCCGGTCTGACCTCTGATGTTGTCTCCGCCCTGTCTGTGACAGTATCGCAGACTAGAGCACCAAAGCTCTCAAAAAGCAGCCTTCTGATTTGAGGTGCGAGCTTGCGAGCGACGAGAAAATCTGCGAACGAGAGCAGAACTTCACCTTAGTGCCAGTAAAACTATATTGTGGAACGTCTTGAAATAACCCATTTTCACATAATTATATTGTAATAAAATGGATTTAGCGGAAGAGTTAGGAGGTCTGCTGCTCTTGTAAAACCCAACTTTTGCCTCGCTCGGAAGTCATTTCATGCGCTCGAAAACTAGCCATCAACTGACTTCGTAAACTCAATCAGTTTTGAGGAGCGAACCGGTGAGCAACCATACTCCTGGGAACGAGCGCAGCCATTTCATAGCATTAGCGAAAAAAGTGAAAGCTTGGGCACGAGAGCATAGCAGAGGCCTGCTTGAACTAAAATATTTCGGTTTTAGCATGTTGAGTGAAAGCAGTGACATGGACTTATAGTAACGCTTTAAGGACCCGCGCATTTATATCTCGAACCGCTACTAAGTACTTAAGTTAGCTTGCTGCTCTCGTTCGTAGACTGTATAAGTAGATCCGAAGAACAGTGGCTTGTTTTTTAACCCTAACACCAATCGTATACATACTTCTTAGAGTACACACCTTGCGTCGCCTCGAAGGGCTCTCATTGATCAGATTTCTCTGCCTCAAGCTCATTGGTCAGAATTATCCGTCTTGTGGCAGTGTGTCGGTTTCTGTGGCGTCATGTACGCTAACAGAGGACTACTCACAACTAAATAATTGCAGTTGCCCTACCTACTACGTGTGTGTGCGTGTGTTTATCATACTGTATTCATTCTATTTTAGAATATGACAGATTTTTAATCCGTTTTTTTTCCCCGATACCCCGCGGTGTGACCCCGACATGTCCGCCAAGCCCTCCTCTCGGTCAGATGTACCATCCCTTTCTCCTTCCCCCCATCTATCCGCCACCCCACTGCACCTCCTACTCTCCCTCTCCCCCATGCACAGTCTGATTGATTACATCGCAGTGGAATACCCCAACTGGCCAATCCCCGTCCATTCCGTCCCACCCTTTGTACTAGGTCTTGGCTGACTGACAAGCATGTTAGATCAAAAGCGCAGAAGGTGCGTTGAGGTTGTCTGTGGGGCAGGTGCCAGGATTCGAACCCGTAACATAGTAGTATAGTGGCCCAGCTTCATATTCAATCATCAGCATGTTAACCACTACACTACGAAGACCCGCCCCTAACTACCTACTATATTTCAACTGGAGCAACAAGCAAACGAGCTCCAATCTTTTCACTTGAGATTTGTGAACATCATTGTTGACTGCTCAAGTGTGCTAACCAAATCTTCATATTAATTCCTGAGCGCAGCGAGGTTCACATCAATATGGATAGCAAGATTTGCAGCGGTGATGCAAATGTCGACAAGCGATTTCTGCCGTCGACAGCGATTGATTGCATGGCTTTAACATACAAGGTATGGTGGCGGCTTCACCGCCCTTTGGAGGCACCCAGATTGATTTCCAGCCCGGCCAACCCAGAGTTGTCATTTTTAACAGCTCCTATGCTTCCAGATGTATATGGCTCTAACATACTCCTACAATTCAAAATTTGTTACATCATCTCTTGGCCAGCTCCCAGTGAGCATATCTCTCCAAGTCTGGGTGAGTCTCTATTGTTTCTGTGGCCAGAGCAAGTATATTGTCAACTGGGAAGATGTCTTCTACTGGGTAACTTCAATCAATTGAAGTTCATATAAGTCCATGAGTTTTGCTCTGATTACAAAGTGTTCTATACATGAACTAAGCATAAACAGGTCTTCTTTCACTTCCTGGTCCCCAATTTACTATATCACTAGTATTCGTAGTGCAGCTGTAAAACAGATGCTCCAAAATGCTGTTGATTCACAATTTCTGACTCAATATAAGAGATATCATAAATCTAAGACTTGGAGGTGAGAGGACATAGTTATCCACATATTGTGTATAAAACACTTTGTAATCAGAGCCAAACTCATAGAATTAAAAGAGCAGGTCATTTGGGATCTGAGTGTAAGTGGTATGTACTTGCCACAATCAGCCACTCAGCCATTGAATTACGACCAATCAAAATCGAAAAAGACATATGTCTTGTGCTAATCTAATATATATACACATGGTTTGTCGGCTCGAAGCATTCTCAATGGTTGACTTGCAGTATGTACCTCCAAGAAGGAGGTTTATTGGCTGACAACCCATAGCTTCAAGCTTTTGGATGGCTTGGCATACCCAATCAAGTATCCTTGAATATCCATTCTCAATTCAGTATTTGAGTTCAACTCTGATCATAAAGTAATGTTTACAAGAAATATTTACAATGCAATGCTCCTTCACCTATTGGTCTCTTATTTAGCATATGTTCAGAATTGATAGAATGGTTCTTGAAAAATAGCTATTTTTGGTAATTTTGGGCGATTTTTGAGGATTTTTCTAAAGCCAATCTATCAATTGTGAAGATATGGTAAATAAGAGCTATGGAGGTGAAAGAGCATCAAATTATACACAATTTATGTGTATATTACTATATGATTGGAGATAAACTGATAGCTGCATATTGACAATGAAGGAGGCAGTTTTACAATCATTGTTCGAATAAACAGATGTCGATTAGATGGAACGTTGACAATTGCCAGATTTGATGTCCCTTATGACAACACGATACAAGGCATGCTTTGGCTTCACTAAAGTCTTTTACTATTGGATTTCCACTATATTGCATTCAGCAGACAATATCCAGCCAGCCATGAGCTATCTCATTTAAATTATATTCAGCTACATCAGCAAAATGTATTTTAGTCACTGGAAGACTCCAGGAGTGTCTGAGAGAATGGGGAGTGTAAATCTAGATGCGTCAATTTCAGGAGTGTATCAGACCCTAGGAGGGCATTCCGGCCAGCCTTCAGAGTAACTGAGATCTCCGATGACTGGTACAGAAGTACCATGGGAGTGATTGTGATAGGTTTGGGAACACCACGGAGCGCCAGAGAGAACTTTGGGTGCACCTGGGAGCACCTGGCAGTGCTGGCGACAAGACTGGGAGCGCTGGCAACAAGTCTAGGAGCACCTCGAATGACAGTGGAGCAGTTGGGGGAATACATCTTCTTTGGGAATGCTGCTAGTGCACCTGGACATCATAGCTACTACCTATCATTCAACAATTGTTAAAACTCATGTATTCTGTTTGTATTCTCATCTATGTATCTATCTATCTATATAGCTACACATCTACACATGGTATATCTGGACTGGCTGCTGGCGGTGCTTGAGAGGAATTTGAGATGCGCCTGAAAATGACGATCGAGTGGACTCAGAGATTCACTCCGAGGCCGTGATCAAGCAAGTTTGGAGATGCACATGGGGGCCATGATTGAGTGAACTTGGAGGCCATAATCGAGCCAGTTTGGAGATGCACTTGGAGGCCGTGATCGAGCGAGTTTAGAGATATGATACACTTGGAGGCCGTAATCGACAGTGTTTGGAGATACACTTGGAGGATGTGATCGAGTGAGTGTGGAGATGGACTTTGAGGCCGAGATCGAGCGAGTTTGGAGATGCAGTTTGAGGCCGTGATTGAGCGAGATTGGACAAGTACTTGGAGGCAGTCGATGGATGGTGCGCCGGGTGCTGAGACTCTATTCATCAGTTAGTTGCCTCGCACCTGTGGGAATGTGACAATGTGACTTTCCCTTTGAGCTCTCGTGGAGAGCTGGCTGATGGCGGTCGCTCGTGTAGGGAGGTACCCTGAAAGCTGAAGCTATATTCAGGGGTCAACTCCTAATCATGAGAATGGAGGGAAGACAAACAATCTTGAGTGGATGCTGTACTCAGTGTATGATGTACTCAGTGTATGCTGTACTTGGTGTATGCTGTACTCTGTGTCAACTCATGATCATGGCATGGGGAGATAGAGAGGGATGACTTAACTTTGTGTTCTGCAATGATGTTTGGGTTGTGGACGAGAAAGAGAGAGATGGGGGATGAAGATGAGAATGATGTGGAGGATACGAGCAGATTTGTGAAATCAGGGGTACAACTTGTCTGATTGGGTTTGAAAGACCTCATATCGATGTAATTACACTCCGGATCGGGACTCGTACCCGCCATATTGCGTATGGTAACTTGACTCCCACACCAAATTCTCTTAAGTCCCAGTTTCTCATGATGATTTCCCCCATACCCTTTCATCTCTCTCTTTCTCGTCCTCAACTCTACCATGACCTAAGAAAACCAAGTTAAGTCATTGCGCTCTATTTCTCCATGCCATGATCAAGAGTTAACACCGAGTACAGCACAAACCAAGTACAGCATACACCAAGTACGGCATACACCAAGTACAGCATACACTGTGTACTGCATACACCGCGTACTTGCATCATTCCAAGATAGACTTTCTCCCGCTCCTGGCCAGTCTCTCATCTCTCGGCAGACCGTGTTGTACTCAACTCTCTACATTCCCACAATTACGAGTTAACCAATGAATAGAGTCTGAGCTCCCTTCACGCATCCCTCTCAAACTACGACATCCAGATTGACCGCCTCCAAGTACTCCTCCAATCTCGCTCGATCATGGCCTCCAAGTGCATCTCCAAACTCGCTCGATCTCAGCCTCCAAGTGTATGTCCAAACTGGCGCGATTCCGGGCCTCCAAACTCGTTCGGTCACGGCCTCCAAGAGCATCTCCAAACTTGCACGATTACGTCCTCCAAGTTCGCACGATCTCGGCCTCCAAGTGCATCACCAAACTCGCTCGATCACAGCCTCCAAGTTTATCTCTAAACTCGGACAATTATAGCCTCCAGGTTCAAACGATCACGGCCTCCAAGTGCATCTCCAAACTCGCACGATCACGGCCTCGAAGTGCATCTCCAAAGTTGCTCGATCACATCCTCCAGGTGTATCTCTCGATCACGGCCTCCAACCGCATCTCCAAACTCGCTCCATCTCGGCCTCCAAATGTATGTCCAAACTCACCCGTTCACAGCCTACAAACTCAGTCGACCACTGCCTCAGAGTGCGTCTCCAAGTTCACTCGATCATGGTGAGGTGAATCGGTGGAGCTAGATGGTAGACAGCCCATCATCAACACTCTGCAGCATCTCGCATGGAATCTGAAGGGAGAATTCGTGGGAAAGAGTGGTGTTTGCGCGAGGAGCGTAGGAAGATGGTCAGAGGATATGAAGGGATACCTGGCCATGATGAACCACACAAATTGCGTGGATCTATGAATGCTTCGCAGGAGTGCGTGAGGATCCACACATTGTGTGGATCTACAAAACCTTGGCGAGAGTGCATAAGTCCAAGAGCTGGGAAAGATACAGTGTGTAGTTCATACAATTCGATGATGTCTATCTACCCCGGGGTCTCCCAAATATATACTGCCTGTCACTGAGTCCATCTCAGTTATCACTGTATCCCCGTATGTATGTATATAGAGAGACTTAGATAATACATGCCATATTATGATGTAGCAAATCTTGTAACTTTAACAAAGACCAATATGATCAATGAAATGCCTTGTGGTTATGGAACTCTAGGAACCGCTGGTGGGAGAATATGGCTCCAAGTCTCCCGCAGAGCTTGTGCAGAGGTCTCAGCTGCTTTCGAAGTCTCCTGCAGACTTGCGCAAAGGTCTCAGCAGCTCCAAAATTTGACTATCCATCTAGTCATATTTCGTAGCATCCTGAATGCACCTCCATCACTCCAGGTGCTTTCAGGAGCACGTGAGAATGCTCTTGCAGAGTCTGAGAGCACTTTGCAAAGCTCCAGAGGGGGCTGGGAGCATCTGGAAGTACTTAGAAGCACTGGTGAGGGCTACCGGAGTGTCTGGGAGGTTTGCGTATGGCTTCCAGACCGAATTACATTTTGCTGATGTAGCCAATGCAGTTCTTCCAGATAATCGCCAGCCAGCTGAGAGCGAGTCATTCCTGATTGAGTACAGGCAGCTGAGCAATAGCCTGACTAGATCTTCCAGGATAAGGTAAGCTGTAATCTGAACAGATTGTCTATAACCAGCTGAGTGCTAACCCATTAAGAATGTATCCAGCCAGCTAAAATATATCAAGTCTACATTATATCCTGCCTCCTGACAGTGGCAAGTACAAGTCATATTCATGTACAGCCACCAGAGGGCCAGCCTGGATATGATAACTGCCAGCCAGCTGGCAACTCACAAATTCGAAACTTATCCAGCCAGCTAATTGATATCGTATTCAGGTAATGGCCTGCCATTGTATAGAGAACACATCGGGCCAGCCAATCCCACCCATCAGGGTTCTCAACTATCTATTTATACCAGATGGAGCCCTGCCCGAGCCTACACTAGAATTGTCAAAGGTGAGAATTCATAATGCAATAAATTTAGAACTTCAAGTTTTATGACTAAAATCTTCCAAGGCCTTCCTGTCCTGTACAAACCATGCTTCAAGCTGAATAATTTTGGGCTTATGGGAAATTACAGCCACCTATATTCACCCAATCATTCCAAGAGGCATGACAGTGTGGGGAATACTATCCAGATTGGATAATACCAAATTATTGCTTGCTACAGAGTCCTAATTCCTGCTAGCTGGTCTAAATTCTTACTTGCTGCTCAGAATTGTATACAACCAGCACCACTACTAACATCCACCAGAGCCTATCAGTCTCCCTACAACAGGTCCTAGTGATACTAGCCTTGGCCCAGACAACCCTAAATTGAACAAAAGGTAAATCGTCCAGAATCGCAGTGCAGGACCCTGAAAGATGACAGCTCTGATAGAGGATTGAAACCCCTGTAGATAGCCGAGAGTTAACCAATACAGATCATATGTAAGCAGCTGGCAGCCAACTTGTCCAGATCACATTTGGACAGCTGAGACACAGGCTATCTCCCATCTGTTAATTTATGTTGAAGTCACAATTACTACTGTTAAGCAAGCTTGGCTGGATGAAATCAAGATTGGACAATATGGCCTAATAGAGGGTAATGAGTAAATCATTTCATGTGTATCAGTAGTTCTTATTGGACAAATGTTTGTGAAGTTGTCATGGGTGTGTGGTAGACGTTTCAGGGGATGATTCCGTCAACCACACCATCCTTCCATAACCCTGGGGGCGGCAAAGCCGTCACCAGTGCTAGTATCTACCCTATAAACAACATCAGATCACTTGGCTTAACTGCCGAGGTGACACACTGCGCATTAAACACCAGGTGCTCTAAACACACCGGCAGGCTGTTACCTTTTAGCCTAATATCCTTTGATTTTAGCAATACAGCATCTAATACTTCGCTCTCGCAATAGATGTCGAGTACTCCCTTATATGTATCCATATACGCTGCAAAACTGTGCGGCAGTGTGCGGACGTTGATAAAGTACCACACCAAGATCCCGAAAGTTCATCGTCCACTTGCTTAACTGATAGAAGTGCCTTGAACCCCTGTTTTCCAAATGCTTGAAAGCTCGAAATCCTACACTGATCATCTCTTTTAATTCGATACCTGCTTCACTAGCCCGGATGTTCCCACCCAACCCTAGGCCCCGCTGGGAGCTGTACTGACATCTACACTAGAAAAGGCTAATTAGTAGTAGCAAGTGCAACCAGTCCGGCGGGCAAAGAGTCGGAAATCCATGACGATAAATGAGTCCCCTTAGGAGCCGCAGCAGCTGGTTGAAATATGACTTATGGAGAGCTACATGGAGAGTCAGCATGAAGTGGTATCATTCTCGCCTTCAGTATGGAGAGGGTAAATTTATCACATTGTTGCAGGGTGTTATGCGTTTTGAAAAGTAAGGTTAATTTATGGAAACTTACTCTGCACTACTTACTACCTTTGCTAGTTTTGAGTTCTACCACTAAGTTATAACTATATGGTTGCCAGAGAGACTCCAGGAGCTCATTCGCGGGAAATAGGATGCTAACTATGTTCTCGCTGAGGCGTTTATCAAGTCGCTAGATTGGGAAGAACACAGCTCGTCGTGGGTAGAGGTACTGTAGCAGAAGATTGTTAGCCCCCACCGACGAGATCCGGTAAGTTTGTAGACTGGCTCACGCAGTATAAACTCCAGGCCCTCGAGAGTGCGAAACGACTTCCACCATTTTACGATGCGAACGCGGCCGTGCGGCAGTATTGGTGCTCAACAATATTGAAGTTATTGCTATGAGAAACCAAAACTACATTGGGAACTCCAAGGACAGGTTGAGTACGCCATTGAAAACTGCTTTAAAAGTTGACTTCTTGACCAACAGATCGACTTATTCACAAAGCCACGTACTTAACGCAAAAGTCGGAACATATATTATTGGCTAGCCAGGAGATATCCTACCCACTATCTAAGAATCTTGACTGGCAGGACGCTCTCCTGATAGGTTGCCCTCTTGGTCAAGGGGATAACCTCTTGACCAAGTGAGAAATTTGGCGGGTGGGATAGAACACCGATAACGTTGACTCAGTAACCGAATATTTAGTATCGAACCATTAAAATACATGACAGGTAAGATATACACCAGGCATATCTCCAGCGTACTGATGGGATTCGAATCACCAAGAGTATATGTGGGGGTTTCCGTCGGTGAGCATATGATTGCATGTGATACGAGAGGGAGGGTAGATTGCAGTAGGTGAGTAGGTGTTGAGGTACTGGTGGAAGGGTTGTCTCATAAGCTCAGTTGGGGGGTGCAAGCTCTTACCAACAGTAAATCCACAGCGCAAACAAGATTGACGTGCTCTGCATCTTATGGCAGTCTAGATATTGCTCTGTGAACCTTACATATCCCATTTACAGCACGATTGGAATGCATGACAGGACGTATCATCATATGCGCCTCACAGATGACCACTCGACCGAATCTTGTTCACGACATCTGGCAGCATATGTACGAACAAACGCCTCGGCACGTGTAACTAAGCCCAAACACAGCCTCATTGAGACAGTTCTAGTGGCATTCAATTGAGACAGAAATACAGGCACCTAATAGTAGCATGAAGAGCAAAGAAAAGTGTCGTCGGGTGGTGTATCACATAATAAAAACATCACGCAAGCGCAAAGAATGACCACGGTAGAAAGTAAGAAAAGCAGAACCACCATCCACGCCACGTTATCATTACACCCCCCCAGTCACTTCCCTATGCTGTCTTCGCCCACTGCGCCTTCAACCCGATCCAACTGCTGACCACACCCGCCGCACCGACGACGCCGTCGTCGAGCTCCAGATAACCCAACGCGGTGGCCGGAATCAAAAAGTCGCACGCGTCCATGACGAGCTGCGTTTTTACCGCCTCGCGCTCCTTCTTCAGCGTCTCGCCGGTCAGCCGTCCCTCGGCCTCAGTCTTGACCACCTTCCTCTCGCGCTGACTGAGCTGGCACCACTGCAGAGCAGAGTGGAAGAGCGAGAAGATGATTCCGGACAACCAGAGCCGCTGGGATTCGCGCACGACGCGTGCGGTGGTGGGTGCCGAGAGGTTGACGATCTTTGTTGTGGCGAGGAAGCCGAGGGTGTCGAGGGTCAGATAGCCGAAGTAGCCGAATTGGCGTGCCGCGGTCAGGTAGCGCGAGATCGGGGGGAGGGATTTGGAGTCGAGGGCCTATGACGTGATTAGCGCGTTGTTGACAGCATAGCCGAGGATATGGAGAATAGGAGGATATGGAGGAGATGGAGGAGACGCACCACGCTCGCCGCCTTCAGGTGCTCGGCGTTCTTGCCGATGCGCATGACTTTCCTGGCGGCGGCAAAGTTCTTCTTCATGGCCTCCCACGGCGTGATGGCGGTGATGGGGTAGCCCTTGCGCATCAGGTACCAGCTCAGAAAGCGCGCCAGGTACTGGAGCGTCCGCAGCGCCTTGTCGCGGCCGACGGTGGTGGCGACAAAGCGCAGGTAGTGGGCGACGGCAGGGTGATGGGCGAGGGTGTCGACGACCATTGCTGATGGCTTCGGCGGTTCTGCGATAGGAATTAGGATGTTGCACTGTATTGTTGTGGTGATGGCCGCAGAGGCTGGATCGATGTGGAACCGAGTAAAGGGGGGCGCGGTGGTTTATTGCTGTGCGAGAGACAGGAAGGGGGATCGCTCAGCTGGCCCAACGCTCACGCTCGGGTCGGAATGGCGGTCGGCCACGGCTAAGAGGGCTACGCCAAGCGCATGTGAGACTTGGCTCAGGGCCAGCGGAGAGGGAGGTCGACAGCCGCCAGACGCAGCAAATGAAGGGAGCTGCACTGGAATCGTGCAATGCGCACGCCAAACAATCGCCCCGCAACGAAGACGTGCAGCGGCAGCCTTCTGATTCTGGTTGCTGCGAGACGTGCTGTGGCTCGGTGTGGCTGTGGCTCGGTGTGGCTGGGAATCACGTGCCCTGCGGCTGCTGGGGTCAGTCATCGTCAGGGAGAGCCAAACCTTCACGCAGCCCAGCCCAACCACCACCACCGCCATCAAAACGCAGCCGCCCATCGCCACCATGCCGCCAAGGGACCGTTACGACCCCGCTCGCGACATCTTCACCTCCGACCCGGCTCCCCCGCATCCCCCTCCTCTCCATCCCAACCCCCCCCCTGCCGTGCCGACCGACCTGCCTGATGCTCCGCACTCAGCCCCAGCACCACCACTGCTCTCCTCCCCACCCGCACACCCATCTGCACCTCCGCCCGTCCAGCGGTACTCCGGTCCTCCGCACTCCTCTCCACCGCCCGTCCGCGAGAACACCACCTCCCAGCACCCGGCCGCAGACTCTCCTCCCTCCTCGCGCAAACGCAGAGCCTCACGCTCACCCGTCCGCCGTGAAGCCCGCCGCGTCAATGCCGGCCAACCGATCCCGCAACACCTCCTCGAGCAAGACATCCCTCAATGCGCGAAGCGTCGCCGCCAAACCGGCTCCGATGATTCGGCGCGCCAACCCCCGCAGCAACGCCGTCGCCGCGACAGCGTGAGGGATCGTGAATCGCGTTCCTACCGCTACCGCTCCCCCCCCCCGCCTATCATCCCCCGTAAACGCAAAGACGAAGATCCCACCCCTCCTCCGTCGCGCCAGCCCTCTCCCCCACGTAAGAGGAAGCTCCCCAGCGCCTCCGCACGCTTATCCGCTATGGAGAGGGATCTCTCGCGACAGACGGTTGCACGGAACGATGAGGCCGAGAAGGCGCGTCTTGCTGGTGCCACAGCGCCGCCGGAACGTGTCGAAGAGGTAGTGCGCTCTCACTATAACGACAAGAAGGAGCTCGGTAAGGAGTGGCGACAGACGAGCAAGATCAAGGGACTCCGCTCGTTCAACAATTGGGTCAAGAGCACTCTGATCCAGAAGTTTTCTCCCAATGACGACTTCGACCCCCGCAGGCCGAGTCGAGATCCCAACGACCACCTTGTGGTCCTGGACATGGGATGCGGAAAGGGGGGCGATCTGTTCAAGTGGAAGAGCGCACCGCAGGAAGTAGGCTATTATCTCGGCGTCGATTCTGCCGACGTGTCTATCGCGCACGCACGGGACCGATACGATTCCATGCGGCGTGACCAGCAGCGTGGCCGCGGTGGAAGAGGTGGTGCCGGCGGAAACCGTCAGGTATTCGAGGCGGAATTCCAAGCGATGGACTGCTGGACCAACTCCATCGCCTCTATCCCGATGGCGCGCCGCATCGGCTACGATCCCAACGTTGGCCCCGGCGGCCGCAGCCGCTTCGCGCAGGGCGGAGGCTTCGACGTTGTCAGCATGATGTTCTGTATGCACTACGCGTTCGAGACCGAAGCCAAATGTCGGAACATGCTCAAGAACGTAGCCGGATCACTCAAGACCGGTGGACGCTTCATTGGCACTATCCCCTCGTCCGATATCATCTCCCAACGAGTCCGCGGGACCGACTCGTGCGATAAGCTCCCCGAGAACGAAGAGCACGGCGTGCAGGAGTGGGGCAATAGTATCTACCGCGTCAAGTTCTCCAAGCCGCCTCCCCGCGCCGGAACCTTCCGCCCAATGTGGGGGTGGGAGTACAACTTCTTCCTTGAAGAGGCGGTCGAGGAGGTGCCCGAGTATGTGGTCCCCTGGGAAGCGTTCCGTGGCATTGCCGAGGACTACGGATTGGAGCTGGAGTACAAGAAGTTGTTTCATGATGTGTGGAGGGAGGAGAAGAATCATCCCGAGCTGAAGCTTTTGAGTGAACGCATGGGGGTTATTCGCAGGGATAATGGGGAGTTTGCGTTGGGGGATGATGAGTGGGAGGCTTGCGGTGAGTGCTGATTCCATTCGTGTGACGGCTGAGGCTAATTGTGGCAGGGATCTATCTGGCATTTGCGTTTAGGAAGGGGTAACGGACGTGAGTAGTCGGATGGAGCTAGGTGGATGCGATAACTGCGTTCTCTTTGATTTCTACCATTTCTAAATGCAGTTCCTTGGTTTGGATCAGTCATGTTTTCCCGTTAAAATAAAAAGTTCATGGAAGTCTTCGACATTCTTGCCAGCGTTTAGGAATCCCTGACCAAACTACACGGCACTAGATGCCATGAACTACGTACATTTGCCCTTCCGAATAGCTGATTAGATATTGGTTTGTGAACGGCACCACGAATAGAGGGTATTGACGTCTAGCTGAATGCTGAAACCTGTATATATACACCGAAAGGGCTGTTTATTTGATTCCAGTCGGTTTATATAGTTTTGTTCTGGTTTATTTGTTGCACATAACTCAGCAGCTGATAAAATGTTGAATTCATCCGCAATCCCATCAACTTTGCAATCGCCTCGGCATGTTTTGCATCAAGCCCTATAAAATCGAACAAAGCAAATTTAGCAATCAGGAGTTGATGCTCGATGTTGTTGTGTCATTGGACATCATATGCCCATAACGGCTAGCCGCATCTCCTGCATCCAAGTGGCTCAACGTCGAAGCAACCCCACGAAGAACGCACCAATACTAAACCAACGTTTACGCACGACTTAGCAACGGATCCAACAGTAACAGGCGAACAGATGTGAGGGGCAATCCCGTGCAGGGATACTGATCGATCAAGCTCATTGTTATAACAGCTCAGCTCCGACATATATACCGCGACGACCACAGCCGAAACAGGGTACACAGAATCTCTGGGGTTTGTGCCGCAATGCTTCGCGAAAGTTCCTCAATGGCGAGTAGCCGCAGCCATGGCAGGAGCGATATAAAGCAACTCTCCGGGAATCATGGTGCTTGGAGGGCATTCGTGAGGTCAGCCTCGAAGCCGCACTCCGCAATCATGTTACTAGTTATTGCGTTGCTCATTGCATATTCAATATTCACAACTTCGTCGACTGTCGTCGATATTCGCCAATCGGGGGCTTTCTTTAGCCCGCCATGGTATCCAACGCGTTTGCCTGCCTCTGCATTCGGGATTGTTTAAACGTTAATGACGTATAGCACCCGGCGGGACGACAAAGACATGGGAGGCGTCATATAAGAAGGCTTTTGAATTAGTGTCACAGATGACGTTAGTAGAGAAGGGTATGCGATTCCCATGGGGTCGAGGATGTGGGGGACTGATGTATCCACAGTGAATATTACTACAGGGCTTGGTTGGGCGATGGGTCCGTGTGTGGGAAATACAGGACCCGTACCTCGCTTGGGTTTTCCGTCGCTTTGTCTACAGGATGGCCCCTTGGGGTTAAGATTCGCTGACAAAATCACCTCGTTTCCAGCTGGTATCACGGTTGCAGGTATTTACCGACCGATATGATGGGGGATATGCTGACTCCCGACACTTGAACCTAGGAACGTGGGATAAGGAACTGATGCGAAAACGCGGCGAAGCGCTAGGGGCAGAGTTCAGGGGGAAGGGAGTTCATGTTGCTTTAGGTCCCTGCGTGGGTGCGTACAGAAAGCCATTGATCCAGCTTATGTACAAACTTACGTTCCCCCAGGTCCTATTGGCAAGTTTCCTGCTGGCGGACGAAACTGGGAAGGCTTTGGCTCCGACCCATATCTCCAAGGCGCTGCATCTTTTGAGACTATCGTTGGAATACAGTCGCGCGGTGTCATTGCTACAGCAAAACACTACATTGGCAACGAGCAAGAACATTTCCGACAAGGGCCCAATGCGATATCATCTAATATCGATGACAGGACATTGCACGAGATGTATCTGTGGCCGTTCCAAGATAGTGTTAAGGCTGGTGTTGGTGCTGTCATGTGCTCATATCAGAAAGTCAATAATTCGGCTGCATGCCAGAACTCTTGGCTGCAGAATCATGTTCTGAAGGATGAGCTTGGCTTTCAGGGCTTCATTATGAGCGATTGGTTAGCGCAGATGAGTGGAGTTGCTTCTTTGCTTGCTGGAATGGATATGACGATGCCCGGTACCAGCCGCTACCTGTCAAATGTTGTGTAAAGACTAATGGGATAGGTGATGGTTATATCTGGGAAGACAGAAATCCAATGCTTGGGCCCCGACTCACAGAGGCGGTTATCAACTCCTCCTTGCCAATTGATCGTTTGGACGACATGGCTACTCGAATCGGTAGGATAAGTTCCTCCCACCTCAGATGTTCGCCATGTCATTGACGATCGTCCAGTTGCGGCTTGGTATCAACTCGGCCAAGAATCTGGCTACCCCGATGTAAATTTTAGCTCTTGGACGAAGAAAACCATAGGAAACATCTATCATGGCAGCTACGGTCCTCCTGAAGGCGTCGTCAATCAACACATCAATGTTATGGGAGATCACCCGAAGCTTGCCCGAAAGATTGCTGCCGAGGCAATTGCTCTTCTCAAGAATGATCAAGGGATATTACCGCTCAAGAAGCCGCTGAAGATTGGAGTTTATGGGGAAGACGCCGCTTTGGCACCTGGTGGAGCCAACGTGTGCCCTGACAGAGGCTGCAATCAAGGAACTCTTGCTGTTGGTTGGGGAAGCGGTGCGACAGATTTCGACTATCTTGTTGATCCACTTTCAGCTATCAAGAAGAAGGTAGAGTCATACGGTGGGACTATAACATCCATCCTCCAAAATAACCAAATCCGAAAGATATCCGAGTCCGCCAAGAAGCAGGACATCTGTCTCGCCTTTATTAACGCCGATGCTGGTGAAGGGTACATTTCATGGGAAGACGTTAGGCAGGGAGATCGTCCGAACCTGAACGCTCAAAAAGGAGGCGACAAATTAGTGCTTGCACTCTCCAGAAATTGCGAAAATACAGTAGTCGTTGTTCATAGTGCTGGGCCCGTAATCATGGAGAAATGGATCCAACAACACCAAGTCCGCTCCATTATCTGGGCTCATCTACCCGGAATGGAAAGCGGAAATGCCCTTGTGGACGTTCTCTGGGGCGACGTCAACCCTAGCGGAAAGTTACCTTACACCATCGGCAAGTCTCTCAGCGACTACGGTCCTGGTGCTCAGATACTCTATGACGACCGAACGTCTCAACCTCAACAGGACTTTTCGGATGGTATCTTCGTCGATTACAGACATTTCGATAAGGAGGAAATCGAACCTCGATATGAGTTTGGGTTCGGACTTTCATACACAACATTCTCCTACGGCCCACTTTCAAAAATAATAAAAGCACCGATTACACCCTACCCAGCGCGACGTTACCCTCCAGAATCGCTGCCGCCTGTGTACAATTCAACCGTTCCCGAACCCTCCGAAGTCCTCTTTCCTCGCAGATTCAAAAAGATTAACCGAATGATATACCCCTGGCTCGAATCCACAAATATCATCAAAGGCCCATATCCCTACCCGGATGGTTACACTAACCAACAGACTCTCTCCGAGGCCGGCGGCGCAGAGGGCGGAAATCCGTCTCTATGGGACGTGCTGGTTGATATCACGCTTACGATCAAGAATACTGGTAACGTTGCTGGAGCGGAGGTAGCCCAGCTATATCTTGAGTTCCCACAAAACACGCAAATTCGTTAGTGTCGTCTACGCCCCCTCTTTGTGGGTTCGGTGCTGACTTGCTGTAGCCTTTCCGAAAAAACAGCTGCGAGGATTCCAAAAGATTTACCTACTGCCAGGAGAAAGCAAGGAAGTGAGATTTGAGTTGACGAGGAGAGACCTTAGTTATTGGAGTGTAACGAGGCAGAACTGGGTAATTCCCGCTCCGAAGTTCGGAGTTAATGTGGGTTCGAGCTCGAGAAAAATTATGAGTCGGGGATACATATATAGTGAACCGGAAAGAGGTGATGAGTGATAGAAATAGCAGGGATGGTATGTTGGCATAGAGATTGCGATCCTACGTTCTCTAGTCATTTAACTGGTCGGTGTCGATTCACAGATCACAGGCAGCAGGTACTATCTTACTCTTAACACTTAGAAGCACCTCCTAGAAATAAATATTTGTATAAAACTACATGATAGACAATGGTAAGCAACTTGAACTTTTACTTTATGGCCAATGCAATTTCATAGACTGGATTCTACATAAAGTTCCCATAACATTAAATAAGCCAAATCAAACACACTAACACAACTAGTGACACACACACACATCACACCTAGTGATTCCACTGCAAATGTGAGCAGAGGGTGTGAATACCTGATTTTTCTACCACTATGTGCAGCCTAGCAGAATGGAAGTATGGCATGAAGTACAATTGGACACGTACTTGGGAGCAAGTTGGAAAGTATACATAATAGAGTACTCAGAGAGTCAGAGGAGTACATGGAAATGTATTTGGAGGTAAACTTTCAAGTATATTGGCAGCGTATTTGGAAGCTTTCACTAAATTGAACAAGGAGTATCTAATACAGTGCAATCAGATATTTACCTTAGAGTGTAGTGCAGAACATCCAATGCAGTACATTTAGCAGCCTCATTTGAATTATGTTGGATGCAGCATAATGAATTGTATCATGTACATACAGTCATATTTGTATCACAGTAATTTGGTCCACATACATGTTCATATGATCTCATAGTACCACATATTAAATATGGGATGTATTACCATCACAGAAACAGTTTCTCTATGAACTATACATCACTAATAGGTATTTGTCCTGGTAGGGTCTTTGAAACTCTCGTAATGACCTGCGCATATACTCCTGTGTACATTTTGCAACATCTATGTGATTTGCACTGTTGCCAGTTCAAAGATATCATCAATGATTATCAATAATATACAAAAAAATCCCGATCTCTAAAAATTGACTTTAAATAATCTTAGACAAAAGCATGGAATATTGTCACTATACAAGGCTGCAAGTGATTATTGGTATTTCAGGTGCCAAGTGCTAAGGGATTGTACAAACTACAAAAGTGGATCAATATAGGACGATGAAGAAGTGTAGCGACTTTAGTAGATAATAGTGGTGGGATTTTTTATTAAGATCAGGAAGTTATCTGATGTGAGGCAAGGTGGTGCACTATGGCATGGTTGTATTGATAAGAATTGAGTAGATGGTTAGTAAGATAATAGTTGAGGATTTAATAGCACAACAAACCATGGAAGATAATATGGACGTTGCATATGTACACTAAATAGCCATAGGTTGTTAGCAGTGGGAGGATTTCCTTTTCTTGTTTCTTTACCCATTCTCTTGTTAATGAGGCAACTGCAGACCCTGGAAAAACTTGACTCCTCATCTCTGTTTGTTTCTACATACAAACTTCGAGTTTGGAAGCTACCCGACAACATTCTGTTACGATATCACCTGAATCTTACCCCGCCCGTTACATATGTCGTCCAGGGCCGTGATATATCTTCTCCAGCTTCCATCCCAGTCTGGGCCATCAATCCCTCTCTCTAGCATCCAGTCGCGGTACTGAACGTACTCCTCCGAACCACGGGATTGTAACGGCACGGTTTGTATGGGCTGTTATCCCATTTGTGCACGAGATTTGGGATGCCCGAATTATTGCATCCCGGGTGGTATTGGACGGGATTACATCTCATTTCGTGTCAAATCACCAAAAAAGACCGCAGAGTCCTCCTAGTGGTACAAATTTAATTCCTATACTTTTTCTTTTTTTACATGTCCCATTCATGGATCAGAACATCTCCTTTAAAAACGTCAGGTTCGTGCAACTTATTACTCTCAAAATATATATCTACACTCTATCGCACGCCCCCATAGAAAACGCATCTTCAGGATTCCTTGGAATAGCTCCAGCAGCAACAGCAGCCTGATAAGCCCACCTCCACTCATCCCGTCCGCCAATCCAATTAGCCTTCCAAGTCCAAAAAATCCACCCGGCCTGCTTCTCGTACGCAATAACCTGCGCTGCCCACCACCGCCTGTACCACGCCGCAGCATCAGTGCGGTTTAACGTGAACTCATCACCCCACTCTGCGTCATCCGCTACGCTCAAACTCCACTCCCCGACGATAGTCGGAGTGTTTCCGCCTCGGTCATCATAGCATGATGCGTGCAGGTAGTCTTCCCGGGTGGTGTCCGTGCCGGACCATTTGATGTACCTACCGAGACGTCAGACATCCTTGATCGCCTTACATAGTGCACTAAAAGGTGATATACCGGTGGTCGTCGTACGCCGCGTGCCATACGTCAGTCAAGTTCTGATTAGGGTTTCCAGAGCCCCAGTTCTCGTTCATCATCTGGATGTGCAGACGGTCTTCAGCACCGATATTGAGACGGTCTTCGGCCTCTCGAATGCAGTTCCAGGCGTTCGGGTAGAAGGTAGAGATCAGGGAGGCCGCCTTATCAGGGTATTCCCAAATGTGCACGGGTTCGTTCAGGACTTGAAGCATTCCGACGGTCCGGAAATTTTTATTGGTGTGAATCATTTCAGTCATCCAAACAAGGAATTTGTAGGCGCGTTCATATTGTGACTCAACGTAGAAGCCAGGAGGATTAGCGTACTGTGTTTATTTAGTTCAATATGGTGGTTGTGACGAAGGCTGGGGGATGACCTGTCCAGTAAATGCATTATTTGCAACCTGGGCACCGGGCGCAGCTGCACACAGGATTAACAACGTTACTCCAATTTGAGTGGGTTACACTTACCATGAAGGTCGATGATAACGTATAAGTCCAACTCTGCCGCCCAGTTGCACACCCGTTCCAGAAACGGGAACGCACCCTCGGGGAACCATTCAGTATCTCTATTTACAATGTCTTCGCGCATCCAGTACCCAACCGGAATCCTAATGGTATTCAACCCCAACGAGGCTATCTCCCGGATATCATCCTGCGTGACCCACGAGTTCCAATGGCTCTTAAACGCCTCGTTGCCGCGAGCCTGACCAAGAGCACGTATGCAATCGAATTCAGACCGTTGACCGCCGCACCCCATAGCGATCCAAGCATCGTTAGCCATCCATGGTTCGACTATAAAGAGGGATCCAAGATTAACACCTCTGATCTTGGCGGAGCCTAGTAGAAGGGATTCATTGGAGCGTAGTTTATATAAGTTGTCTTTTGGTAGCCAGGCGCTGGCAAGGGTTGCAAGCCCGAGCACAAGGGCGTTTGGAAGAAGCATTTAGTTTGATGTGGTGTTTGGGGGTCCGCAAAATCTGTGGTGGAATTAGCGAGGTGAATGCAATCAACAGCGTAATTGAAGTTTTATGAGTGGCCGTCTTAGGAATTTACATATATAAACTCAAGGCTAAAAACTTATCGCAGAAGCTGTTGCAGGTCCTCGGCTGGATCGAGGGAGCCTGGGTTAGATATCCATGGTGGGCGGGCCCCAGTATTATATTCTACTTGTCCCTGTGATACACTGCCTCATCTTCATTTGGTTTTAGACGATCAGGGAAAATTTCCTTCGAGTTCCACGGCATCACATAAACCAAGGATCAAGGATTCTTCAGCAGTTCCCAAATTCTTTTTAGCGGTTTCAGCACGTTGCTTATATACAAAAATATTAAATCAAAGGGTGGAATCCAGAATTTTCAGCATTTGCGACGGTCAGGCCCGGACTGTGTGGAGCGAGCTGACAAAGGTGAAGATGGCGGCGCCCCGCGTGGCCACTCGTGCGCGTGAAGGGATGTGTATGATAAATAGCGTATCTTCTTTCTTTCTTGTCTAGCTAGGGCTGGCCGTAGTAATAACACATAAGCTTCTAAGTGCAGCAAGCACTTTGGCTATAGACGCAAGGGCAAAGCGGGGAGCAAGAGACCCATCCCGATGACGAGTGTGAAGCCGTTGGCTGCCAGGTTCTACCGACTAAGTGCGGGCATGCACCCATTGGAACTTACCTGAAACGATTCGGTCACCGAAAGGACGGCAAGTGCTGGTGGTGCGGAGGGACGGTGGCCCAGACGCGGGAGCATCTCTTCCACCACTGGAGCCGGTGGAAAGACGAGCAGAAAACTCTCTGGAAAGCGGTGGGGAAGGCTACGGGCTGGAAAGCGGGCAGATGCCGACATGTGCAGGTCTCTGAGCTATATTCCATAGAGAAGTGTGATCAAGCGGTGATGGACTTTCTGGCAGCTACTGACGTCGGGAAGTTCCCACCCAAGTGAGCGGTGGTATGGAGGCGGCCAATCATTTTTCTTGCATCCATGTCTTGGCTAGACGCAAGCAACCCGATTGGTCGAGCCGATAGTAAGTGTGCGGAGGTGCGGGGCGGCGGTCCCTCTCTTTTCTCTTTTCTTTGTCTTGCGGGGGTTCGAGACGGCCAATCTTTTACTCTTTTTGTTTTGATAATATGGGGACGAAGGGTAGCGGGTGGGAGCCTCGCCATGTAGCCGGCTCACCCGGAGGCGGAGGTGTTATGGGCTCTGTCATACTCTAATTAGAGTGAATATAGTATGAATAAAACAAACAAACAAACATAAAGCTTCTCCTGAAATTCGTAGTTGTCTGTTCAGTCGCGTGTGAATATCTGACTATTACCTGCAATTCCTTATCATACAGCAGCGATTTGGATTCAAACGTGCAAATACAAGCATCTAAATTGTGTTTGCCTAGCTGACCAGAGGCTACAATGCACGCAGTCTAAGCCGTAAAAAATGCGACGATAGATTCGTATTTGGGTAACAAGCCCATTAACGAAACCCAACACGCAGAACGATTTTGATTAACCTTCTCAAGTTGCCTAATTCCGAAGAAGCCGTGCATGTTGGGATAGATAGTCTGTCAAATGAATTTGAATAGGGCGGGAATTGGCCGGGATAGGGTAATATACAATAAATCTACAGCAGATCCCCCATTTTATACCTAGGTACCTGCAGGTCCTTCTAAGGAAGGTCATATATCATGCCCCCCCACCTTCGATTGTACTAGTACAAATACGAGATGTTTGCGGGAATCAAGATGCGGCAACGGTCCCGGTACTAGCAAGAGTAAGTACTCTACTATACTTGGTCTTTCGGATGGTCCCTAATTTCAGGCCTGGTTCCGGTTAATATGCTTGATCCGGTCGGTGGTCGTGACGTCGTAAGACCGTAGCTGGTCTCGACTCAATTAGACACACAATTCTCATCTCAGATATAATATAGAGTACATATTACACCCTCCGTTCCGGCCGGTTAGTCTCATTAATCTCAAGACTGCCTACACCCACAGCCTATTCCGCAAGCTAGCAGATACATAACTTAATACATCCACGGGATACTTTTCTGGTTGGGGATGATGTTATTAACCATATTGTTTGGATTGAGGATCGATATCTTTCACATCCTCGAAAGGTTTCATGACATGTATCAAGAACAGTAACAATAAAAACCCCAGTATGTGAACGTCAACAAGACAACTGCCAGCACAAATGGAAATCCCAATCCCCAGACAAAAGTAGTACGCCAATCAATAAATCCCCATACAAATGGAAGCCCTAATCCCAACCCAGAAAATGAGACACGCGAGATAGGGAGGTTCCGAATCCATAATGATGCACGTCGACCTTGACAATCCTCCAAAACCAAGAAAACCTTACTCTCAGCTCGATAATAAAACCCGAAAGATATAAAAGAAACAAAAATAGGTGAAAAAAACAATGCTAACCCATATTCAAGAGAGCCATATCCAATTACTTCAAGTAGCAGGTCTCTTCGATCCCGAGCGGACAGGTCCCTTTGGTACCAAGCAAGCAAGTCCCTTCAGCCCCAAGCATTCTTCTAAGATCAGTACATTTCTCCTTATTATGCTCGTGTCGTCTCCCACGAACCCTAACCTTAACCTCAACAAACACTCCTTCATCCTCCTCTTCGCTACCGTCATCGCAAATCATGGACAAATTTAGCCGTGGCATAACCGGTGCGCCCGCTTTCGCCTGCAGCTGCCCGAGAATCACCTGGAGCTGTTGCATGAGATCTAAGGCTGAGGCGCTTTGCGGCAGACCACATTCACACTCGACGAAACCGTGACCGCACACTTCCTTGGTATTCAGCATGACTAGTGTTCGCGAGTCGTCGGGAAGAGTGAGGGGCGGCACATCTGACCCCGTTGGGACCGTCGTCGGCGGCGTCATCGGCGGCGTCATAGGCATCTTGACCGTACCCTCAGGCATTATGAGCGACTGCACCTCGGGTTCCTTACATACGGGCTTCTCGTAGAAGGGTTGGGAAACGTTGCACATCGAATTATTGCCACCGAAAACATCGACTTCAGTTTTTGTAGATAATTCATCCGCTGCCGACGTTGTAGTTTCGGTAAACACGGGGCCAGGCACCACAATCTCGGGCATTCTAGGACTCTCGGTAATTTCGCATTCAGTCACCTGTGTCTTTGTTAGCTTCTCAAAGACTTTAAGTTCTGTCAATAAAAAGTGTGTACTTCATATTTCTCTCCTGTTTCCTCTGATGTCTCCGCGTGCAAGGCCACCTCTGTCTCCTTCTGTTCCCCGGGCACATTAGAGATATCAACTTTAGCCTCAGAAGTATTTTCTTGTTCTTCGGACTCCTTAGTGATTTTAATCTCAGACTTGGGGGTATTCTCCTGTTCGTGCATATTAGAGATCTCAGTCTCTGTTTCGGCAATATTCTTGTGTTCAGGTTCCTTAGGGGTCTCCTCTTGTTCGGTTACCTTAGGAATTATTATTAGCTTCTAATATATTATAGACTCTATTTATAGAGGTACGTACTTGATTATTCTCTAGAGCTTTCGTTGGGTTCACCTCCACCTGAGTCTGTTCAAGCTTCTCGAAGACCTGAACCTGGGGCTCACTCTCGATAGTCTCATCATGCTTGGCCGTCTTGAGAGTCGCCTCCTGTTGCGTGGTGATCTCCTCCTTTTGCTCGACCTTGTTGGGAGTCTTCTTCTGTTGCTTGGGGACAAACTCGGTCTCGGTAGTCCTCACCTGTTCGGACTGATTGGTGGTCTTAATCTCAGTCTCGGAAGTCGTCTCTTGTACGGTATCCTTGGATTCCTCCTGTTTGGCCTCCTTGGCGGTCTGTTCTTGTTTGTCGGCCTCTTTGGGGGCCTCAGCCTTAGTAATTGGAGTCTCATCTTGTTGCTCGGTCTTCTCGGTGATCTCCGTGTCGACCTCAGCCTCGGGGTCAGGGGTGTTCTCTTGCTCGGTCACCTGGGGCTCATTGTTAGCTTCTACTTATAGGGGCTCTAAGCTCTATTAATAGGGGTACGTACTTGATTCTCTCCTAGTGCCTCCACTGTTGGGTTCACCTCCGTCTCAATCTGTTGCTCGGGCTTTTCGGGAACCTTAACACTTTCGAGCAACTCCTCCTGTTCGGCCTTCTGTTGCTCAAGCTGCTTGATAGTCTTAGCCTCAGTTTCGGAAGTTGTATGTTTTTTGAAGAGACGCTTCCTAAGATTGAGACCATCAAACAGCCCGAACAGGGAGAGATTCTCGAGACCGAAGTTGACAGAGTCGGTTTCATTTGCGGGAATCTCAGTGATCCCAACCTTGGTTTCGGTGGTTTCCTCTAACTTTTGTTTGTGCTGTTTGGTGGTCCCAACCTCGCCCCCGGAAGTCACCTCCTTTTCGGCCTCCCCAAGGACCTCAACCCCAGTCACGGGAGTGTCATCTTTTTGCTCGAGCTCCTCAAATTTGGTAATCTCGAGCCCGGACTCCTGTTGCTCCGCCACCTTAGTAGTCTCCACCTCGGGCTCGGGGGTCTCCTCCTTTTGCACGGTCTCCTCAGTGGTCTCCGCCTCAGGCTCGGGAGTGTCCTGTTGTTGTCCCATCTCTTTAGTGATCTTTAGCTCAGGCTGGAGGGTCTCCATGTGCATCTCTACCTCAGGCTTAGGAGCGCCCTGTAGTAGCTCGGCCTCTTCAGTGATTTCAGTTTCAACCTCAGGCTCAGGGGCGCTATCGTCCTCTGATAGCACAGTCTCCTTAGTGATCTCGGCCTCGGGCTCAGAAGCCTCCTCCTGTTCGGCGTCCTTGTCGGTCTGCTCTACTATGTTGGTTTCCTTGGGGACCTCTACCCTCTCCTCTTGTTGCTCGATCTCCTTAGTGATCATGACCTCGGGCTCGGGCGTTTCTTCTTGCTGCTCGGTCTCAGGAGTCTCCTCTGGTTGCTCGACCTTCTCTTGATTCTTAGACTCTTCTTGTTGGTTATACTCTTCGGTGATTGCGGACTCAATTTGCTTGAGTTCTTCGGTGATATTAACCTCGGATTGGGGTATATCCTCTTGTTTCTCGGTCTCCTTAACGACATTAGCCTCGGGCTGGGGTATGTCCTTGGTCCCCTTCTGTTGCTCTGCCTCTTGTTGCTCTATCTCTTGTTGCTGTATCCGCTTGGTAACCCTAACCTCAGGCTGGGGAGAATTCTTGATCCCATTTTGTTGCTCAGCCTTCTTGGTGATCTTCACTTCAACTTCAGTCTGGGATGTGCCCACTTGTCGCTTAGTCTCCTTGGGCGACAGTTGAGCCGTGCAATCAACCAGTTCTTTGTTATGTTCCCCTGGTTTGTTCGGCTTCTCAGAGCTAGCCGGGAGGAGTTGCACATCGACACCAGGAAAATCCTCGTTGAATAGTTTTTTGATAATACTCTGCACTCTGAGCTTCTGGTCGTGGAAATTCCCCTCTCCACGGACGGTAGCCGTCATCCGCAAGTTGACTGTCAAATCGAGTTGTCCTAACTGGACGATGGATACGGCCTCATCGATATCAGGTAACATCTTAGACTGGCCCTTGCAGCACCTGGAGCTGCGGCAGTAGGTACAGCCTTGAAACGGAGCCTTCGATCGATCATCACAGCACCTTTTACCGTGGCAATAGTGCCAAGTTTCTTCCTCCTCTTCCTCAGGTTCCTCCATGGTCTCAGGCTTACGTCTTGGGATTTCGGTCATGCCCCGCCCTTCATTGCGTGGGGTTGAATCAAAATGCATAGTGGCGGTATTTTCCTCTTCGTCAATATCCATTTCATCGATCTCCTCCTGGGTAAGCTCATGATTGTCTTCCTCAAGTGCATTCACCGCCCAGCGTCGTAGATTGGGGATCGACAAGAAGTATGCTGCGTCATGATGGACCCCCTCCATTTCCCGATCCGCGTAATATTCGCCAAACATCTCTTGAACAGTAATCTTAACCGTCTGCAAAGGTCCTGTATCGCAACCTTCTTGTAAAACTGTCTGCAAACATAATAAAGTCAGTCAGGAAACGTGGTTCCCTTTATAGTTAATTGCGTACCTCTTGCTGGATCATTCGTCCTCCTACAACCTCATCTACCCCATCTCCGAAATCTTGTTCATATACCTCTAAAATGCAGCTTATCTTACTCTTGCTGATTGACGTCCACGTTAACATGATAGCCTTCTGCACCGCCTCTCTACTGCCTTTCATCCATTGATGCATCTCCCATTCCATCTTACTTCGCTCCTCCGCCCAAGATGACATTACCACGATGGTGGGAAATTCGGAGTCTGCGGGCCTCAGGCCGACATCGTGTTCCTTCCGGCGGGTCCCAGGCAGTTGAAGCGTTTCGTATACTAACAGGCATTACAGATAAGCTTGAATGTCACCAATATTTGCGGAGAAGTAACTACCGTTCCCCATCCATAGCTTCAGTTCGTTGCTATCAATCTCCGGTAAAACATCAAGTTTGACGATGTTGGCCTTCTCATCAAAGAACCATCTATGATGTGCCATTTTCGCCACAGCCGACTCCATGATGGATGTTCAGATGAGTAAAATGCGAGCTAGTATAGGTTGATATTTTGTCGTTTTCGAAACTGATGTGGAGCGGAGATATTCCCAATTGCATAGCGATTCAGACAGTATTTATCATTTACTGTTCTCTCTCTCAGAAGTGAGACCCTGGGCTAAGAACACCGGTTGTTTTTTCAGACCACGGAAGGCGGCCACAACAATAGACGGAATCTCTAGCCAGCGAGTCATGTCCATTAGCTTCAAAGCACTACCCCCCGGGTTCAGTTTTGATCAATCGAATTCGCAGCTCTTCTGCTTGCGATGCTCTAGATCCTGTATCAATTACACCATATCTGCCAACGCTGCCCGTCCACGTTTCTCCTCTTCTTTCACTCTTCATTGAGGCGAATAATGCAGGTAGATTATAAATATCGTTCCAATGAGATAAACAACTAATAACACTACCGTAATAGGTTTACGGAGGCGCTCGACTGCCTGAAACCATGATCTCGAGATATTCTGGATTGAAGGCATGCACCCTGGGCCGAAACTGGCCCGAAGACCTGCATTGACCCTGGGAATAGACGATGAAGCAGAGTCACACATCAAACAAATTGCGCTTTTGAATATTTCAATCAATTAGATATGCATTGAGGCGCCGACATACTTTTCTCTGGCCATTCAAACATTACCGGGGTCAATGACCGATGTCTACCAATGGAACGACGCTAGCATAAGCTAATGCACCCCAGACGTGTCCACTTGCGAACCCACGCTCCAGATCGAAAAAAAAAGCGGAGTGTATACTAATCGGAAGGCTTTTAAGATTCGGCAGGTAATTGCTGTCATATCATCAAGCTCCAAGGCGGGCCTTGGACCACACCTGGGGATAATTCGACTCTGGACTGGATAGAATCCTTATCCCCCACCTGATAGTCACACGCGCCATGACGTTATCTCAGCCTGATGTCTCATGATCAGTCTTTCGTATCAGATTGCGATGGGGCTTTCCATAGAGCTTCTACTATCGATTGCAGCGATAGTCCTTGAACTTAACTATTCGAAGGCAAAAGCTACTTGGGTGGGCTCCAGTAAGACAAACACTATGAGAAAGCCGTCACGTTCGCAATATATGTAGTTTGAAAATCTTCCCACCAGTCCCGATTTCACCTGATATCGACCGATACTCACCGTGCAAGCATGGCTAACTCCCCAGCCCCGCACACGCCCGGTCCCCTTGGAGATGCCCGCATCAAGCATCAAGACAAAGCTATTGTGCCGCTTCTCGATAATTTCCATGTAACATGGCTTGAGAAGGAGAAAGAGCGTTGGGTAGAGAGCGGAGTCCTTACAAAAAAACAGAAGGATTTGCTGCCCTGTTCCTTGGGCTTCGGTCGGTGCTCTTCAACCTAGAGAATACCCCCAGTCACTGACAACATGTAGCGAACAAAATTAGGTGCTTCGGGAAGTTTCGGGAATGCAAGAGAGAAATTCATGATGTCTACATCTTGCCAAATCACCGGAAAATTCCATCGCTGGTTGTCCAGAACGGCACTGTCCTAGACGAGAAGGAAATGATTCGGGACATGAGAACATGGATGAAAAAAGGGAAGGGCAGTGTGAGGAAAGTAATACTTATGGTCTGGACGATGTTGCCTCCAGACATCATTGGGGCCCGAATCGAGGTCTACGACTACAACAACGGGGAGGGGAAGCTCACTCAAGAGTTGGTAAGTCGACGAATTATAAAGTGCAATTAAGGAATGATGGATTTTAACCACCATTCAGGTTTATGTACCGGAAAGCAAAGAGTCAGTCGGCAATACACTAAAATTGAAAAAAAGTGACATTTTCGGGGGAATCAGTAGCATACCACTAACTGACAAAGAGGGAGATGAAATGCTCGAATTCTGCATGGATCGCTTATGTGAAGATTCCGTCGAAGCCATCAGGACGTCAGGTCTCCAGGAACCAGATGAGAACTTGGTTGATTGCTTTAAAAGCTCGCAGCAGGGCGGGGGAACCAAAATCAACTCTGGAAACATCACTGACGCTTACAACACGAGAATTGATAATTCTCAACATATTCATAACCACCACTACGTAGGTTATCTAGCCGATACGAACTTGAAGTGTATAGCTGACCCTACTTACAGCCAGAGAGTCTTACTGATTTCCTTACCGTTTTGTTCAACAAAGCCCATAAAGTGGCTTCTTTTTACGATATTGACAAGTTGGAAGAATTTGCCAAAAGATTCTATGCAAACATTGGATCCGCCCTTAGTGATCTCAGCCTTGACAAGCATGATACCGTCAACCTTAGCACTGTGGCTCTGTACGATGTGATGATTCTATGCGGTGCGCATTCTCTAACTATACGGATGTACTTTTCTGACGATGAAAAATAGATGACAGTGGATCCATGAATCATAGGAATCGCTACAAGCTTCTAGCCGAAACTGTGCACCGTATTACTCCGGTAGCAACAACGCTTAACGAAGCTGGCATATCTTTGCGTTTCATTAACTACAGCCGAGACGGAAAGTTTGACGACATTTCCCAGCCAAAGGAAGTCGAAAGAACACTCAGAATGGTCGCACCTGGAGGCACTACGAAAATCGGAACGATTCTGCGGAACAAGATCATTGATCCTATTTTGGAAAAGGCAAGGGCAGGCACTTTGGATGCACCAGTGCTTGTGGTCATCATCACAGATGGCGAGGTACATACACCTGGTGGTTGTAGTGATTTCAGCTAACTCTCATTCTAAACAGCCATCCCGAGAACCCCTAGATACCTTAAAAAAGGCTATCCTATATTGCAAGAACAGCCTAGCCGAGATACATAATTCAAAGGGACACGCATATGTTCCTGCTAGTGATATTCTCCACGCCCCAATAACTTCGCCGCTAATATTTGTACCCTATCAGCTGTGGTATTCCAGATATCTTATGTCGGCGACGACGCAGTAGCCGAACAGTTTGTCAGAAATCTTGCAAACGATCCACAAGTAGGTAGTATGATCTACTGTAACCTCAACAAATTAGACGTACAGCTTGGTGTTGCTGGTAACGGTGGGAGAAACCGATCGGTAAGTGGGATTAAACCCCCTCGTTTCCAAAGATTTTACTCACAAGTTCCATAGCTTCTGAAGCTACTGGCTGCTGCTATTGAGAAATCCTGAACGTGCAGGGTGGCTACGCTTGGAGATTGGATAAATATGGAAGGATGGTGATTTTTTGCTTTTGGGTGGCATTTTGATGGTTTAGCGTGGTGCAGGGTGTATTGGTCTCTTTACTTTATGTCTCTACAAACATGATTACAACATTTGAATGAATGGATTCGCAATACTTAGGCGCTTGTCTTCACGCATGCTTGGGTAGCTCACTCGGAAGCAGCACTGGCCAATTATTTAGGCACTGGTGCATCAGTGGGCTCCCATAATTAGTCCAACTGAACATTCTACTGGAGCCTATACTGTGGAAGCAAATGCTATACCGAAAAATCTAGACGCAAAAATGCAGGGCCGCCCGACGGCGCAGAGCGGAGGTACCTTGCCCAGGGGTCCTGCCAGCAAGTGTCACCTATTTCCCGCGAGCGGTGAATCATGATACCGGTGAATATGTTGCCCTCCAAAATATGGGTTTGTGGTAACACCTCGAGGTTGTACAATATATTAATAGTTATTGGCTAGTATGGTACTGCAGTTCCGAGCCCTTCTCTGATCTTGGCGATTGCCTTTTCCCTTTTCTGTGCTGGTGCGGCTACGTATCTGCGAGTATCGCCAATGCGGGGAATAACGCTGGCGATGCTAACGCATCCGAAAACAAAAGAAAGCAAAGGAAAAAGAAACACAAAACGATGCAGTGCGGGGGGTGAAGGAAGCAAACGCATCGCTGCGCCAAACCGGCGCCTCAACCCTTCGAACAGCATACGCCGGAGAGATTTGTCAGTGCGATTCAGATCAGTAACCCACCGCGCTACTGTAAAAATGTCTGAATTGTGTTTATACATATGCATGTTTTACTTTTAACTAGAAGCACATATTTCTTCGCTTCGGATTCGGCCGCAATAGCGTGAGTTGGTAATAAGCAACTTATATGTGTGCTCTTATTTTGGACCCTCCAGATGATGGCCAATTCAAATGGCCAAGTAATCGTCAGAACGGTAGGTACTAAAGTATACGAGTTTGAGGCAACGATGAGTCTTTGTGTAGTTTCTGGCTGTTGGCCTGTCGTTTCAAGCTAGTACTCCTATCTCCTTCATTACCAGCTATTCAGATGTACCGATCTCAGCTGCATATGTATTTGCATAGTTAGCACATCCCGGATTAGTCTCAACGCCTACAATTCTAGATCGATATATAGAGAGCCTACTGCGACACCTGAGTTGAGTGGTTACCTCACACGCGTCGCCCTAGATACCGATGTGCTTGAAGGATTGCTACTCCAATATAGATGTGCTTCTAACATTCCTACTCCGATACAGATCTGTTCCAACATTCCTACTCCACTATTGCAATAATGTGCCCTGCATACCCCGCAGTTCATCCGGCCCGTTTGCACTTCCTATCAGGCATTCGGCTTATTCAGGAACTAGCGTCAAACGAGCAAACTGACAAATGTGCCAAATAGAACTAAAAGAAGCAACAATCTACTACAATACCAAATCAAAGCAACATCAAGCTATCCCAACTACAGCGCGAGGGTCATGATGGAAGAACAATTTGCTCCGCTGTGCTACAATGCAATTAGCGTTGCGTGTAAGCCGAAATTCGCTCGCCCCTTCACTCGCAGTGAATGTCCCTTAGCCCTCAAGCATAAAAGAACAATAGAAAGCGTTGATCTCTTCCTCGAACTGCTCTCGTCACCCGAAGAGTCGAACATCCGCCCTTCAGTCAAAAAGTTCCTTAAGCATCCACAAGCCCCCAACAGTAGTTACCCTTGGTCCTACTGCCCTCCTCTGTACGCTGCTAACCCAGCTGTCTTTGCAGCACGCAAGCGCCCTCAGACAAGCCAAAATCAAAGATGCCTTACAACACAGGTACCCAACCTGCTAAGGGCAGCCTCACCCAACAAAACGCGGGACGCGATGCCACTAGCAATACTCGTAACGTCGATCATTCCATGAGGAATTCAAATAACACCACCAATTCGCACAACACCACTCACGACCGCAGCACCACCAACAACACCAACTTCCACGACAGCGCCAAGCAGAACAACTTCCAAGGAATGTCCAACAGTGGCACGGGAAACACTCAGACCTTTGGATAAGAAGGTCCAAACGAGAATATGATGCAATGGGATTTAGGATGGAATGACAGTGGTAGGATGGAATGATGTTTAATGAGCTCAGAAATGTTATTGAAGTATGATATATTCGTGCCATTACTCATCGGGGCCTGTTCTGCCATCGTATTTCAATTCAAGATGTGAAAACAAGATTTACATGCTCGGATTAAATCATTTTGACAATTAATTGCAATGAATCCCAATTATATGTGGCATTTCGAGGAACCCAGAACTTCGTTACCCAAAAGCTCTAGAGGAATATGGAGTGGATATTACCTAGAAACAAAACTAACCAAACACCACCCAGGTCCTGACTAAAGGTCATACAAACCAAACTTTCTTCCTTGAGAACCTCATAACCTTCAAGATCATAGTAACAAGGGACCCTTCAATGCTCACTTGGGCAGCAAAAAAATAAAAGTGAATTTGTGATATAAACCCGGGTTTATTACTCGAAATTCTTAGGTTTGAAAATCTGCAAAAGTCTTTCTCGAACCACAGTTCAGTGGATAAAGCCTAAGTTTCAATCTCTATCCGTAAGTATAGCATTATCAAAAACAAGCCTTGTCAATGCCCGTAACTGGATAATCTAGGTTGATACAGTAAACCGGAATAAAAAAAATAACTTCAGACATTTATTAAAGAATAATAATGATCATAAAACTCCTCGAGGCATATAGTCAATAGCTCTAGACTGCCCCCTCTTTGTTTGAGACATCCCATAAGACGCTGCAACTGCACAATCTGTTATATGTACAAAAACCCAAAGTAATAGTGCCTCCAATATCCTTGATATCAACTAACTATAACGCCAGAGGTCGGCCGATGTGATGAGCCTGCGATATACCTGTTGAACCAACTGTTTGTAGGGGAAGAGCGTCTTCATTGCTGTCAAAGGGTAAGATAAAAATCTTCATCGTTGATGGCCTGGTGCTCGGTCCGGTAATTTGGTTTCTCTATGACGTCTTGGGAATCGTCCTTAACTACGAAGTGCAGATCTCGCGCCGTCTTATCAATAACTCCCATATGTTTTAGTGGCTGTCGCTGTCTGGTTATCGTACATACTCCTACTCCATGCGCGTCGACCGGTCGACCGTCTGAATACCAGACATCTATAGCAAGCTTGCTGCAGGTTTACTGCATAGTCTGATTCATACATATCCATGGACTCTCAAGGCCTGTTCGCAGTGTACTACTCGAAGATACAAATTCTGGGGTTGGCACGTGGGCGAGTGGTAAGAGAAATAAATAACATGCATGCCAGTAACAACGAAAAAAGGATATCTACGCAATCCGCACCTAGTGCATATGCGCTAATGCAGTACAAATGAAGGCACATATGAAGACATATGGTTTCATATGATGAAACAAACTGATATCCAATCAATGATTCAAGTCTATCTCTAGAAGTTTGTCTGCCTTCTTACCAGCTAGCTTACCTTACTCTCAATACCATTCGTGAGTCGTGACCAATAGCCGGAAGCCAACGAAGCAGCACACCTGGAATGATCACTGTACTTGTACCAAATGAAGCAACTAATTACTTTGTACGTAAACTAGTCGTCCTTGACGGCCGTTGAAAGCCTATTGTGTGTGTGTGGACTCAGTGTCAGAGATCTGCGATTACCGACATGTGCACTTGACCCTTTTATTTTCCTTAATATATTCTAATTCTGGAACGCCTATCAATAAGCTTGATGATGCAACTGATGCCGCGAATGCTGTTCTTGTTTTTTCTCCTTAGTCCGAAAACTTTATTTCGTGTAGCCGAATATTCGAGTACATATACACGTTCTCGCCTCTGGAGGACGAATACTGCATACTTGGTCTAACACGTTATTTGTACTACGTGCATGCGCTTGCGCAGCCGATGTCACAACATCTTTAATTCGCCTGAATAAGAGCAATCTAATTGTGCAGGCAACCAGGCAACGGACTGTGCAGCCTTAACATGCAACAAAAGTTACGATTTGGACCATATTGCACAGTAGGTACGCAATTGTGCTTCGACGATGCCGGTATCATCTACAGATCTAGATAGGTTTACTCGAGGTAAACCTAGCTTGATAATGTAAACTAACAAGACACAGGGCGTCATTCCGAGCTCCATCAACATACGTGTGCTAATAATCGACCTTGTTCACAGTAGAGTTCCATGATCGCAATACACTTTATGCAATAGCTCGGGCTGCATATCATACCACAACGATCTTCTGGAACTTGCCCATGGAGACTGAAGGTTTAGCAGCGCTTAACCCATCGCACTATGCAAACGACGACAAGTTTCAGGATCGTGACTTGCCTAATGGTCGCTCTGTCGGATTGAAATGACTCCAGCTCTGTGCTTGTAGCATAATCTCCAGTATCTGTTAGAATTGCAGTAACAGGAACCCAAATACATTCACCCTTTACGGAAATGTAGCAGCTCTCATGTACGTGTTTATCGTATGTGCAGATCAATTTCCAACAAGCTCTGTGTTTCTAGAAACAAGCTCCGATATCTGGGAGAACCGCAGTAGTAGGAACCGAATACCATTACCCCTTAAGAAAATTTAACAATCCTTATGTGCATGTTCATCCCTTGGGCAGATTAATTTAAAATTAGCTGTGTTTCTAGCAATAATCTGGAGAAAACGCACCCGCAGGAACCGAGTACATTTACCGCATACAGAAATGTAACAATCTTCATGTATATGTTCATCGCATGTGCAGATTAATACCAAACTAGCGCTGGAAACATTTTGAAGGAATACCACTCATTTATAGGAGCCAACACATACGGGAAACGTAGAAATGAGGCTCTGAAAGGAGCCGCTAGTAAGCTGTAGCTAACAGATCCAGACTTATCCCCCGCATTCCCAAGGATTTCCATCCCCGTCCCCACTCTCACCCTCCCATCATCATCCCCATGGCTTCACGGCACCCCGCAACTTTTCGGGTATCCAACATTCCCCAAGATGCCTCTGTCCAAGATCTACAATCCGCCATTTCTGGCGCACTGCTACCCGACGAGAATGACATTAGCGCTGAAGCATCAATCGTACCTTCATCCAACGTTGAAGAGGATGAAATCAACACCGCATTAGTCACGTTCTTTCCCAGACTACCCAAATTTGTCGAAGTGCTATCAAACGACTTCGAAGATATCCAGATAGATACTCCTCTTGGAGACCTGACGTTCGATAAGACCTTCTATGGTCTTACACAGCTTTATGCTACCGCCCCTGGAGAGCGCATTGTCGCAGAGTGAGTTACTTATGAACTGTGTATTCGATAAAATACGTTAACAGGCCTTGGTGAATAGTATCGTTGCTGTTGCAGGGCTAGATGGACATGCCTACGGCTCCTGGAGAGGTAGAGGAACGTTGGGTAGAATGTGGCTACGCGACTTCTTCGCAAAGGATCTTCCGAACTGCCGAACAATGACATATGGATACGACTCTAAGCTCTGCCATCGCAGCGTTCATACAATTTGGGATTACAAGATTGATCTGCTGGAACAAATTAAGAAGGCGAGGACAACACAAGAGGTAGCCTGACCCAGAGATTCTGTGATTCTGCTGATGCAATACCGCAGCAAAAACGGCGTCCCCTGATATTTATTGGTCACAGTTTTGGCGGGATCGTTACTGCTCAGGTAGGCATTCAGTCCCGAGCATATGTTTGATTCCAAGAATAGGCTGCGAAGATGGTGCGTAGGTTAGGGTTGTTTGTATCAAGTCTTTGCGCTTATTCTTGGAATTGTGGAATGACGTATAGTGACCTATCTCCAGGCCCTTGTGAAAGCAGAAGAAGCGCTTGAGGATGATGATGATCCCGAAACCCACGCCATATATCAAGCCACTAAAGCCCTAATGTTCTTCGGAACCCCACACCGTGGTCTATCATCAGACGACATCCTTAGCATGATCGACACAAAGACCCATGGCGAAAGAGCCGAGCTCCTCAAATCCATTAGCCAAGGCTCAGCCGGGCTCGCCCATGAACTCCAAAAGTTTGGCTTTTTCTCTGAGAGATTCAAAATCTACAGCTTCTATGAACGGCAGAAGACGAAGCGTATTGTAATTGTTTGTCCCTCCTCTACTCCCCCTCGTTCTTCCTCACTAAAGTTGGATTAACTCGATAATACGGTAGACCGACGGTAAAGCCGCGAGAACGGGAGATTATATCATTCCCGTCGATACCGACTCTGCTCTTCTCAGCCTTCCGGGAGTCCATGAGTCTCCAATACCAGTTGACGGCGATCACTCTACTATGGTAAAGTTCAACTCACAGACCGACAGAACCTACAAAACTGTGCTATCGTATATCCGACAGCTCCTCAAGTCATTGAATCCCCAAGCTGGTAAGACCCAATATTTGTGCTGATATACACCCCATAACTTATTCATCAGGCATACCCACAGCAGTAACCTCTGGGATGAAAAAGACTAGTGTGATGGGTCCAAACTCCACCAACGAGCTAATAGAAGCGGTACAACGATGGGATATTGAAACTATCCGGATGCTGCTTGAATGTGGCGTATCGGCGAACAAAAAGGATCTGAAAGGAATCTCTGTGTTGCATCATGCGGCGAGAACTGGCGATGAGGAGATTGTGAAGATCTTGGTCAAGAATGGTGCTAACATTCAAGTCAGGGATCTTAAGGGAAAGTCGCCAATTGATTATGCCAGATCTTGTGGACATACGGCACTGGCTGTCAAGCTACAGACTGGGAGGATATGTTGATTATAGTTCGTGTACTTAGCTAGGAAGTTTTTTGGTTGATTTTACATGCGTACTTGCTAGGTTGCGTCGGTATTGTTTGGTTACTTAGAACCATAATAAGATAAAGCCAGATTGGGCAAATCATGCATTAGCATGAGAGTTCGCCAAAGACGAATTGATTGTTGTACTTCACTAAAAGTTTAGAACAAGTTTAATTGGATGTGTTCTCGCTCATACTATTACCGACGATCGTTTTGAGGGTACAGTTTTTCGTAAGGCGCACCCGTGGCGTTGGCGAGACTACATGATTCCAATGGGTCTGCGGAAGCAGGGAAGTAATTTGATTCAAAGAAATATGCGATGGACCATACCGCTACGCCATACCACTAGATTCCCTCCCTATAGCTACCAACCTTATAAAAACATTGGATGGCGATTTCTACTAATTGAAAGCATTAGAAATACCTAATTCACTACTTCCGATTAGCTTTAGAAGAGTGGCCACCGAACTGGCGGATCCAGACACAAATGTTATGAATGCAAATGTTAATTCAGCATAAGAGGCTAAATTCGAAGTCATGGACGAGCAATCCAGACACCCCACCACTAGACCCGAACAGAAACCCTAGCCCATAAAAAGAAAGAAAGGTGCAACTCACAGGTGTTCCCATGCTATGGGACAAAAAGACAAAAACAGATGGCTAAGCTCGACAATACATTCCCCGCGCGCTGGAGTCACTGAACCGAGCGTAGGAGAGGTCCTACCCGGAGTCGAACCGGGATTGCCGGAATCAGAATCCGAAGTGCTAACCATTACACTATAGAACCTTTGCCTGCGACGTTTTCACAAAAATGCGGGCCGTAAACCTCATCGGGAAGGTCGTTATGCGCGCAGTATGGCGTCGTGATTCGATGGAATTTTAGTGTGATTTGGCTGCATTCACTCACTTCTTGAACTCGTCTGCTACCCGTCACAATGCCTAAAGTCAAAGCAAGGAAACAACAAGCGGCCAAGGAGGGCTCCATGCAGCAGGCAATTTCGGACTATAAGGCAGGCAAATTTCCGTCAATTAGAGCAACTGCTACTCACCATGGGGTACACTTCTCCACCCTCTCCAAGAGACTGAAGGGGATGTTACCTCGCCACCTTGCACACCCTGAGCAGGCCCTCTTGACAGCGGAATAGGAGCTGGCAATCGTGCGCTTCTGCCTCAAGCTGGACGGGTGGGGGAACCCATTAAAACTGCAGTATGTGAAGGCTATGGCCTACCACCTACAGCCCACAGAAAAGCGCACCATTCCTGGCAAGCACTGGATCACAAGGTTCCTAAACCGCCACCCTATCATTACAAGTAAGATAGCAAGCCGCATTGACAGGCAGAGGGCTACTGCAGACAATCCCACTGTGTTGGCGGGTTTTTTTAAACTGGTAAGGTACCCCCATAAATTCGGAGAAAATCAGATACTAATTTCGTCCTAGCTGGAGCTGATCCTTCAGGAGTTCAAAGTCAAGCCTGAAAACATTTGGAACATTGATGAGAAGGGGTTTTTGATTGGCAGGGCTCAGAACTGCCGTGTTATCTGCTGCAGGGGACGTTGAAATCCAAGGCTAGTCCAGGATGGAAATCGGAAATTTGTAACAGTTCTGGAGGGGGTTTCAGCGGCTGGCAAGCTCCTCCCGCCCTTCATCATTGACAAGGGCAAGAGCCACATTACGGATTGGCATTCATATGTTACGGAAGAGACCGTGGCGTATTTTGCCTTCTCTGACAAAGGTTGGACTGATAATGAGTTGGGCCTGGAGTACCTTATAAAAGTCTTTGAACCGGAGACTGCAGCTATGTAAGACCCCTGATTCCACAAATACTACATGCTGACTATTGCAGTGCACAAGGGGAAATACGCCTTTTGATACTGGACGGTCATGGCTCCCATGTTAGTGCTGAGTTCTTGATATATCTGTAGAACACAATATGGTAGTTCTCTGTCTGCCATCCCACACCAGTCATATCCTACAGCCACTGGATGTTGGTCTTTTGGCTACACTACAGCATCACTACTCTGCTGAGCTTGATGTCCTTACCAGTGATGGCCTCACTTCTATCCAGAGAGGAGAGTTCTCAAGTTAGTCTTAACACCTATGGCAGCGGGTTTTTTTCTGTCTGTGGGCTAACCGCATAGTCAAGGCTTCTGATACACGCAAGGTACCTTACATATAATGAGAAGTCTATCCAGCAAGCATTTCAGGCCTGTGGCATCTTTCCTTTGAACTCAAGGAAAGTCCTCGATGCTCCATCACAAACGATCACTCGGCCATCCCCGCCTCCTCCTCCTGTGTTACGATATGGAAGTTGGGGAGAACCGTGCGCGTGTATTCTATGGTACAGAGAAGAGAGAAGGAGAAAGACTTGAGATATATGGACGAGACATCAGCCCCTGCAGCAGTCACCGTGTATCAGATCTGTAACATATCTCCGGCACAAGTATACCTGTAACATCCTGGACCCCCTCAGCCCTCAACCCCCAAGTCTGCTAGCCAGGCTAGCCGCCTCCAACGAGTTGCACTGGGTCTTATAGACTCTAATTCACCTCGTTCTAAACATTTCAAGACTGCCTTTGCAAAGATTACTAAGTTTGGGGAGAAGGTACATGCTGAGCTTGATATTGAGAGCTTTAGGCACAAGCAACTTCGTTCTCAGGTTCTAGACAAGTCCAGAAAAGTTAGCAAAGATCAACGGGTACTCTCTAAAGCTCGTATGATCAGCAGCAAGAACCTAGTCTGTCTGCGAGCAGAGAGAGAGGCCAAAGAGAAGGCAAATCTGGATAAGCCAAAGAAGGGGAGGAAAGCAAAAAAAAGCGGCCTCACCAACCCCTAGCATTGAGACCATTAACTTGGGAGAAACTGAGGATGAGGAGGAGGAGGATGATTTGGACAAGTCTGAGGGTGAGGAGGAATCTGAGTTGGAAGATGCCATTGTTGTAGCTGGGAGGAAGTAGGCTTTTTTCGAGGGTATTTTTTTTGGTTAAGATTCATGGCTTTTCTCTTGGTTCAAAAATTCCATAGGTCCCCAAAACTTTCTTTAGTATATAAATATGTCTACTATTTCATCTTATGACCTCTGGATTTTTTTTTGGAGTTGCTGCAGCCGGCTGCGTGGTTGCCGCGGGCGTGTTGCTCTTCCCGGTCGTGTCGCGCAACCCGGTAATATACGTTAGCGAACAAAATTTTGCCTACTCCACTCGACCGTGCTCATCGTGCTCACCGTGCTCACCGTGCAGGTTGCATACCACGAAAATTCACCGAGTAGATTTCGTTTTGCTGATGCACCGCTATCGTCATGCTTCCCCCTAGCTATGAGGTCAAATACATGGGAGGATATATTTGTTGCCCACCTCGCCTCTTGGCGAACATTCAAAATCTCTATAATCCATAAAAGGCCGATGACTTGTATGCCTATGTCCTCCTGGTAAGCGTACTGCTCTTTCCTGCCAGTGTGAAAGGGTTTTATAGCCGGGGAATAAAACATCCAGGTAGTGATGAGGCCCAGAAGCTGCAGCAGCTGTGGAAAGAGATGAAAGCTTCGGATTATTGGGGGCGATTTATCTATGCGGCTCGTGACGAGGATATCAAAGGGCTGAGGGAGATGAGGGAGGTCGTCACTATGTTGGATTCGGAGCCCCTCGCTGAGGACGTTCCCATGGATATTGGAATGGACTGATATTGGCGTTTGTTACGAGGGCGGATGGGATAGGGGAGGATGGGGGGGGCCTCTGTCTTGGATGTTTCGAATCGGACTGCATTGTCTCTGGTCCACCATTCTGACATCCTCGCACATGTTTCAAGCTTTTCCACCAGCCCCCCCACCGTGACCCCCACGGCCAGCCAGGTTACGTCGTCGACGAAGGACAGGCCTCGCACTCCGGGTACTTGGCTCTCGACCTCGTCATAGACTCCGGCGATGTAGACGGCAAAAAGTATGAGTGAAACTAGTGATCGCTTGGGCAAGCCCGTCGTGACCTCCATCTCCTTCCCTTCCCAGCCATCCACTACCATTCGTACTATCCTCTCCCTCATGAAGCTGTCTGTCCACCCCACAAGGTTTTTGTCGAGCTCCATTTCCCTCATCTTGCGTAACAGGCATTCCCGAGCTATGCTGGGGAAAGCTGCCGCTACGTCTATCATGAGTGCTGCTGCCACCTTTTTCTGTTTCCACACTTCTTGCACCACACTCATGAGTACTCCTGCCGCGTCTACTGCGGAGCGTCTCCTCCGGCATCCGTATTGGCCTTCATGGAGTTGGTTCCCGAGATCCGTGACAGTGCTGATTTCGTTTGCAACTACCTTTTCCACAACCTTGCCGACGTAGTCGTCCTTTCCTGGCTTAGGGATGATAACCCCCTGTGCCACTTTCCACACCTTCGGGGTGTAGCATGTTGGTAAGATTATCGCTACCGGTCTCGCTTCGTGCAACGGTAGACAATATACGAATGAGGATTATCCGGCCAGAGCCCGAACCTCGGGCCGTCCTCTGATAACTATACATATTCCATTCAACGGATGGTTGTTTTTCTTTAAGATTGGGGCAGCACCGTGTATATGGAAGAGTCTGTCTAGAAAGGAAGAAAGCTCAGGTGAATTCAAAGTCCCTGTTTCAGAGAGTACGGAGTAAATATCGCTTACAGCTCTCTCAAGCGATCACTTCCGCATACCCACAAATCTTCCATGTTGATAATTGTTCGTTGGCATCTAAGCACCGTTTCGACACCCTCCACCGTAACTTCATACACATCGCCGGCCTTCCCTACACCCCATGGCAGCGTTGGCCGTGGTCCTGGTCCGGACTAGACCGACTGAGCCAGTCCATGCGACCGATCTATGCCTTTGAGATGATGCCGCGATTGTAGCTGCTGCATGGCGGGGAATCCCGAGATACAGCCTCTATATGTAGGCATTTTCCGCTCTGGATCTATCCCTGTATCCGTCATGAACTTCTACGAGCAGATCAACTCTGCTCGGAGGATTGGGAACGGCTTCAGGATCCAATCCCAATTCTGGAGCCCTTGAAACGAGCAACGTTACAAATGGAAGGCAGCAATGCTTCACTGCACTCTGTACTTGAGGATCTCGATTTTCTCGCTACAATATATAATGGAATTCTGACACAGTATCCGCGTACAGCACACATAGCACGAGCTGCACAAGAAGGTATAACAATGCTTCGGAAGTACCGTAATCTGAACCGGCAGAGTACGGTATACCTTGCAGCAATTGCCCTCGATCCTAAAAACAAATTTGACTACTTTCGAACGGGTATTCAGCACACACCTCCGACAACGCACCACACCACCTTTTAGTTTTGCCAAGACCGATTTTACCCAATCAAGTTAGACATCGCGAGAAAATTTTTGCTTTGGTTTTCAGTTGAACGAATTTCAACCGCCTAGAAGCAGCAACAAAGAATCTCTTCGGAGCCAAAAAGTCAGTGACCTCGCTCAGGGGGAGCTTGGCAAGAGCGAAAGAGAATTTGCAGCGAAGGGAGACTATGTCGCCTTCAGTTGTAAGCGAAGACAGCAGCCACCTCGGTGGCCTACTGGATAAGATTACCGGACCAGTTACAGACGACGGAACGGTGGCAGATAGGGACGACCTTGAAACAATGGAGAGAGAGCCTCACGGAGATTCTGAGTACGAGAGACTCAGGGACGAAGAGAAGAAGGAAGAGTTTGAGGCGGGCTTGCGTTACGCCCGTGCCGAAGGTGATTTGAGGAGGAGGAGAGAGGATCCTCAGGCGACCTCAAGAGTGGAATCTGGACAGCTACCCAGTGACCTGGACGATATGAGAGCGTATTCCGACCTTACGGGAAAAACTGGAGTTACGGAAATCACACGATATGAGGGTGATGACTCTTCGGAGTTGTCACCACTACCGACTACGAATTATGGTGGAAGCGAGGTTTCCTTCCCATTGCAAACACCAAGGGAGAGGGTTTCGTCCCCTTTGCCAGCTAAGAATTATAGCGAGGGAAGCCTTTTGGGTTTTCCTCCGAGCGCACTTCCCCAGGATCCTTTTTCGACTCCTAGGGCGAGCGCTGGAATTATCGCGCGCAGGTATATTCAGTCGGAGGAAAATGCCAGCCAAAACGCCGAAAGAGAGGGGGGTGTGGAAGAGACCCGGAAAATCTACACACCCATTCCGAGAAAATTCGAAGTCAGCGATAGTAGCGACAACGAAGATGATGCGATGACAGATGTGGAGTGGAGGGACGAGGAGCCTTACATGACGCCAACCAGGAAGGGAAAAAAGCGCAATAAGGGGAAGGGAGTTGAGAGGCCGATAACGCCCAAACGACCAATCCAGAATATGCCGCAGACGCCGAGCAGGAAAAGGCTTGAGGCTGATTGGGCCATGCCGGCAGAGTCGCTGGCCAATGAGAATGAACCGGCAGATCTAGGAAGTTTTATTGGTGAGTATCTTCGGAACACTAACGGACTGAGGGATTATTTGGTTGGACAAGAAAGGAATGATGTGAGTTACGATATTTGGTGCCACCAGCAGAGCCAACAAATCGCAGCGAGACAGAACCACACTGACGCGGCAGTGGGGTCGACACGAAAAATTGCCCAGAACATACTTACCGAGGTGGAGTTAGAAAGGGAGTATGTAGTAGAGAGGGCGGAAAAACTCGACGATAGGTTGGGTAAGATTGAAAAGAAATTGGGCAAGATCGCTCCGGTGAATATGGCTAAGACAATTGAAAATGCATCAAGTGGATGCATGGAAAAGATGATAGATATGCTGATGGATAGGGTGGTGAAGAGGTTTGAGGATGTAGCTGAAGAAGATAGGAAAAAGAAGGAGATTCGAAGGGGGAAACATGTAGAAGCCACCCTGGAGAATGATGTAATGAGTGATGTCGAGTTTGAACCGGGCGCAACTTTTTCGGAGGAGGAGAATGAGAAAGTGGCGAGGGTGCTCGAAAGAATGGAGGTGGAGGAACAAGAACTGGAGGCATCTAAACATGCACCGGTTATCCAACCGGGAGAGAAGAGGCAGGAGTTTCCCAGGTTCACCCTGAGTGGACAAGTTACGATTGCGAAGAGACCGGTTATTGCACTTGCGGTGCCAGAACAAAAGAAGAAGGAGGTGAAAAAACCGGAGGTGAAGGAGACACCAAAGGGAACAAAGGCAGGTGAGAAAAAGAGGCCAGAGGTCAAGAAACCAACACAACAACAACCGGCAGAGAAGCCGGAAGAGAAGACGAAGGAAACGTGGGTGCAGAGGGCGGCCGCACCACCACCACCAAAGAAGCAACCCGAACAACCACAACAACAACAACAATTGGGAAAGCAGCAGAAGAAGAAGGGAGATGGCTTTGTTGAGGTTAAGAGGCAGCAAAAGAAGGATGATATGAAGCCGGTCCCCCCAGAACAAAATTCGATGGAGAAGAGGAGAGTCACCTTTAAGAGGGATAATGGCCTCCCCCTTTCTCAGAAGAAAGATTTGGATATTTCGTCAGAAGTGAATAGAGCACTTTTCGAGGCAAAGGTCCCACATTTTGTGCGCATTCAGGGAGTTACAAAGAACACCCGAGGATGCCTGTCAACCATCACGACTCCCGCAGCAACGGCCGAAATGCTAATTTGGTATAGGGAAATAGTGATAGAAGGAACAAGGGAGGTGGATGCAGGAATTGTGGACATCGAGACAAATGAACTCGGGGAGAGAGTAAAAATGCACGGCGTCAATTTTGATAGGTACTTGGGCAAGAAGACTGGGGGAGGACTTGAAAAATTGAGGCAAGAATTACAGGCTGAGAACGAGGGGGTGGTGTTGCCCCTTGCCATCAACTGGATTGGAGGACCAAATGATGTACAGAAGAAGAAGGCGGAAGGAAAGAAAGCATCGACGGTTGTGTTTGCGGTCAAGGGTTGTAACATGGCCAAAAAAGTTTTGAAGGGGGGTTTGAGGGCGGCAGGAGTGAAGTATGACGTGGAAAAGTTCATGAATGCCGTACCAGATTCCATTTGTGGAACGTGCAGCAGGTGGGGACATGTTGAAGCAAAGTGTGGGTCCTTGAAGATGCCGGCGTGCATGTTGTGCGAGGGGAGACATTTGACAGAGGATCATAAGTGCAACGTGTTAGGTTGCAAAGCTAACGCAGGACAGAACTGCTCCCATAATGTTGATAAGTGCGTCAACTGCAAGGGAAATCATATCGCGAAGGCCAACTGTTGTGTTAAGAAACAGGAGGCTATGAAGACG